>CABFOD010001195.1_pt1 | contig 13287 bp, 15 predicted proteins | sample 3521941 | NCBI WGS metagenome assembly CABFOD01 (sample SAMEA5312449, study PRJEB27640) | indoor metagenome | biome: indoor environment; feature: uncontrolled; material: polymer tiles stone | place: Germany | collected 2014-07-07
TCGCTATTCATTTATCTCATTTCGTTAATTTATCAAATACAATTTTTTATAGTATAATAGCAATAATTTATTACTCAATATGAAGAGGTGCAATTGTGAAAATCGGAATTGATGCAGGAGGCACACTTATTAAAGTTGTCACTGAAATGAACAATGAAAGAACATATAAAAAGTGGTTAACTACAGAAATTGATCAAGTCGCTGAATGGTTAAGCCAATTAGATGATGTTGATATTTCCATAACTGGTGGTAAAGCACAATATTTAGATTCATTAATTAAGCATAATGTGAAACGTAGTATTGAATTTGATGCTACTTATAAAGGTATTCAACTCTTCTTAAAAGAAAACGACATTCATTTAAATACTTATATATTTTCTAATGTAGGAACGGGTACATCTATCCATTACGCTACAACACACAATCAAGAACGTGCCGGTGGTACAGGAGCTGGTGGTGGTATGATACAAGGCTTAGGTTATTTACTGACTCAAATCAGTGATTATGACGAATTAGTACAAACTGCATTAAATGGGAATAGAGACAAGATAGATTTAAAAGTAAAACACATCTATAAAGATGATAAAACGCCTATCTCAGGAGATTTAACAGCGGCAAACTTTGGGCACGTGTTACAACATATAAATGAAGATTTCCCAAAGTCAGACCGATTAGCAGCCGTAATGGGAATTGTTGGTGAAACAGTTACGACAGTTTCTATTCATGCCGCAAGACAATTCAAAACTGAAAATGTCGTGTTTATTGGTTCATCATTTATCAATAATGAATTGCTAAAAAACATTGTCGTAGATTACACTGTATTGCGCGGTTTGAATCCATACTTCATAGAAAATGGAGAATTCTCTGGCGCACTAGGTTCAATTTATTGCTAAAAAGTAAGGAGGATTTCTCATGAAAATTATAGAACCAAAGTTAAAAACAGCATTCCAGTTTGCCGAAGATAAATCATTTACGCTTTTACAATCTTCATATGACCTATATTTTAATAAAGCAAAGATTCATATGGATGAAGAAACAAGCCAAATAGATACCGTGTATTTCAATCAATGCACATTTGAATCCGTTGATTTCACGAAATTACACGCCTTAGATGTTGTGTTTAAAGGATGCGATTTATCAAATTGCACCTTCAATGACGCTTCTCTCAATAGAGTTCAATTTATCGACTGTCGTATGATGGGTGCAACATTTACAGACCTTAAACTTAAACATGTACAATTCTCTAATTGCCAATTGAAAATGAGTCAATTTTTAAACTGTAAGTTTGATCATGTACGATTCAATGAGAATCAAATGGCCGAAACTTATATTTCATTTTGCTCACAAAAATCAATGGAACTTGTACGTTGTTCACTTGAATCTTTAGAAGTCGTTGAAACATCGTTAAACAATATTGATTTATCCACTAATGAAATCGAGCAATTAATCATACAACCTTCCGACTTAAAAGGTGCCACCGTTTCAGAATACCAAGCATATGATATACTCCCATTATTCGGAGTGAGTGTGACTTCAAACTAGAAGGTGATTATTATGGATCAAATGATAGATATTTTAAAACGCTTTGGATTAAGCGAATATGGATCTAAAGCTTATATTTCTTTAGTACAAAATCCAGGTATAACAGCTTATAAATTAAGTGAAATATCAAGTGTACCTAGATCGAAAATATATGAAGCACTTAACAAAATCGAAGAACAAGGGATTGCATATTTTAACTTACAAGACCAAAAGAAATATTATTATGCATTACCTCCGAAACAAACGATTCATTTATTTGAACAAAAACAAAACGAAGAATTAGTTCAACTTGAAAAAGAAATCAACAAATTAAATATCGTAACCGAAAATACACCTATACAAATAGAAGTCCTTACAAACGAGACGACTATTTTCAATAATATTGAATACGCAATAAAAAAAGCGAATACGCAAATCACCGTTTCAATTTGGTCAGATATATATCAAATCTTAACTAAAAACATCAACAAAGACATTCATGTACAAGGCATTACTTTCCAAGTCGACCAACCAGGATATGATTTAATCAATCATCGCTACACAAATTATGTGAAAAACTCATTAACATTAAAACCATTTGTAGTGATCGTCGATGATGAATATATGATTTACGGACAGACAGCTGAAACAAATATGCGTGCATATATTAGTCGTGACCGTACACAAATAAAAATGATGAAAGATTATATATGGCATGACGTATTAGTGAATACATATGTCAGTAAATTTGAAGAAGATATAGAAGACGAAATAACCCTTAAGAGAAAAACCTTTTTCTCTTAAGGGTTATTTTATGGGATAATAATTTTACTACGTTGGGATGTAGTAACTACTTTAGTAGTCACTAATAATGTATCAAACTATTTTCCCTCCGTCAACTTTAATTGGTAAATATAATTTCTTTAATTTGTGACCGTCGCGATCTAGATATGCAAACTCTAAATCATGTTCTCCATTAAGGTCTATAGGACTATAACTAAAAGTCATACGGCCTTCATAAGCACTATGCTTATTAAAATATGCTCGGTCTGGCGTTAATGTTTTACCATTTTTCAGTTTAAAGTTATCAGTTTGCTGTAAGACTTCATCATTTACGCGTAGAAATAAACTTGCATCAAAATTATTATAAAATTTATCTTTATAATCAGCAGTTTTCTTAATTTTAACATCCATACTTACGAACATTTCTTTTCCTTTAACATCATAACTTAAATTACTAAATTCCATCGTTCCGACACTTATATTATGTTTATGATTGAGAATGATTTTCTCTTCAGTAAAATGATAGTCTTGATATTCTGCATTTACTTTATGATACTGAATACAACCTAAAGTAATAAGTACAACCAAAACTATAAGAGTAGCTACTAGAATTATTTTATTCTTCATTCTAACGCACCTGCTTCAATATGAACCACCTTATCTACAACACTTTCAATATCTTCAAATTGATGGGAAGCGATTAAGATTGTACATCCTTGTTGCTTTAATCTTTCAAGAATTTGTACGAGTATTTCAATACTCTTTCTATCGAGTGCATTGGTTGGTTCATCTAATACAATTAGTTCAGGATCCCCCATTAAAGTTTGAGCAATCCCTACTTTCTGTTTCATTCCTAAAGAGTACTTTCTAACTTTTCGTTTATCTTTAGGATCTAAACCAAGTTATAGTAAATATTTAGTAATTTCATTGATATCCGTTATTCCTTTTAATGCAGCTACTAATTTAAGATTTTTCAAAGCAGTAAATTCAGGTATAATACTAGGTTTCTCAATGAAGACACCTACTTTAAGTGGATATTTTGACCCAAATTTAAGTGGTTCATTATTAATGAGGACTTTCCCATCAACTTTAATCAATCCTAATATAGCTCGTAATAACATTGTCTTACCAGAACCATTACGTCCTTTAAATCCATATACCTTTCCACGCTCAATTTCTAAATTTATATTCTTTAATAACATATGATGCTGATGTTCTTTCGATACACCTATCAATTTAATCATATTTCATCATCACCTCTTTGAAATTTCATGTGATGATCACGTCCTAATTCAAATAACAACAACATATTCACCACGATAATAAACAGCGCACAATATAAAAAATACGTAAAAGAAAAGCCATGTATCCTCGAAATCAATGATTCATTTAAAATATTAAAATTCAAATCAAATCTTGTTGTGGCAATAATCCAAATTAACGATACCATAAAGCTTATATAAAACTTATAAGCAATGTAACTCCAAATAAATACAATCATTAAGAAATAGACACTTATGATTAAATACGATAAGTGAGCTACGTTATTCCATAGTTCTCCATCAATAATAGAAATGATTAACCATATACCTAGAATGTAAATCAAACTCATAATGAAGGGTATCATGATAAGAATTATCCATCTGCTCTTAATATTTAATAGCATTTGCCACTCTACAATATAATATTGATAGATAACATGTATAAAGCGATAAATGAAAAAAAGAGCAAGAAACATTACCAATATATATAATCCCGGTATCCTATATAAATGCATGTTTAACTCAACATCATTATTACCACGAAAAATAAAACGCCATAAACTCTCTCTTATATATGGTCTAAATAACATTAACACCAACATAAATATTCCGTTTATAATCATGAATGTTTTCCATAAACTTTGTATGACGCCAACAGTAAATTTTAGAATATTCATCGCATTATTTCCTTTTTCGTTATAATCCATTCAGCAATTAAATATATAAACATTATGAGTACCAATTGATACATAATCCATGACCAAGAAATTGAAAATAATCTTTTTGAGTCAATAATCAACCAATTCCACTTTCCACCTTGCATTATGACAAAATCTATAAACACCATCATATTTACAAATACTAATGATATTGCACGGTTAAAAAACTTTAAATACAGAGTAAGTGACAATAATGAAATCGTAAAATGACCTACTATCATCATGCAAGCTGTTACAACAAACACCATATTAAATCGAACTTGGAAGTTCATGGCAATCGTACTTGCCAACAACATTTCGACACTTAATAGTAATGATATGACACCCACATATAGCAACACATCGATCTTTAAATTCTTCCTATATTCAATAAACACTTTATGAACGAACTCATCTCGATAAAACACTATCGTCATAATAGTTAATATAGGTAAAACAACATAAGTAAGCGTAAACTTACTTAATACTAAATTTGTAAATTGAAATTCATCAGAAGGAAAATTACCCACGTTTCCCTTCTGATAGAAAGTCATTAAAGCAAAGAACAGAATATTCCACAGTAGAAATTTTGTATTAATCAATGATGTAAATCTATATTTAATCAAGTTCATATTTGCGTATACCTCTTATATAGAAATACATTGATAAACTGATAAACAATATAAAAGTTAACACAATCGGTAAAACTTCTATATACATAAATTCTGTCCTTCCCATTAAGAAATATATTGGTGGAACTATAAATGGTTTATAAGGCAAGTTTGTTAATATAATTAATAAAATTTGAAAGATAAAGGGACCAATAATTGCTAATATCCTTCTAATAGCATATAAAGAAAGTGTTATCGCAAACACATTCATGATGGCACCCCATATACCGGCCAATAAGATATATAAGAATATATATAGTAACGGCATTGCATAATATAAAGAGACACTTAAAGTCGAAAAACGATATATGCCTATTGGTTTGTTCGTAAATCTTTCCGGAAGTATATTAGGTAGTATTAAAAATTCACCTATAAAATTTATTAACAAAGGGATTATTACAAGTAGCGAAGCAATAACACTTGAGTATAAGATCACCTTTATATCTACTGACTTATTCCCGTGATTTATATATGCATGATGCAGTAAATGTTGTTTACGATCTTGTATAAAAATATCACTTACACCAACAGATACAGCTAAAGGCATAATCAATAGATAAACGATTCGAAAACCACTAGAACCATCAAATAATAAAGATTGTGTATAAGGTGTGTTTTCTAACAGTCCATAAATACCGTAAGTCTGATAAGCATCGGATAAATGCAACAGAGCAATTGTCGTTAAAATGATAAATGATATAAAGAGCTGCAACCTCATTATGCGTAATTTCATATATTTTAAAATTGTTAACACCTTCTTTTAGAACCAAAACATGGCATAATTACTTACTATCTGGACTCCAAAACACCATCACATTTTTCCCATCATGATGTTGGCAATATTATAATACTTTATAAGCATTTTTACTATAATCAGATAATATTATATTATTAATTAATTGCGATTAATTCTTAAAACAAAAAAAGACTGTTGCTATTTAGCAAAAGTCTTTTTAAATCACTATTTGTTTAATTTTCTAGCAAGGCATCGCTTTTAATACTGCTTTTGGATCTGTAATTGTACCAATCATACCTGATTTCAAGTTAATACCTAAAGCGATATTTTCTTGTTTCAAGTCTTCTAACCATTCTTCAAATACTTCTGTTTCTACTTCGATAATATCGTATTCTTCAAAGTCATCACGTTGTACTTTTTCAGCGAGTTTACGTGTACTCCAAACAGTCATCATGTTCGGCAAACTTGCATCTTCTTCTGATACAATGATGAATTGTTTTTGCCCCTTAACTGTTAACCCGTATACATAACTTTCATAACAAATATCTTCTGCAAACTCATCAATTCGGATATCATCTAGCTCACTCATAATTTCTTCAATAAATGAAATTGCTTCTAATTCTATTCCCTTGTTATTTTCATATTTTTCTATGATGAATTTATCTTCTTCATCTAGAATGTCATCCATTTCATATGTTACAAATCTGTCTAGATCTAATTCCATAATTTTATCATATTGAGTTATGTTAAACTCTTTTAAATATGATTCAGCAAATTCTTTTTTCGACCAAATAAGACGGTTGTCTGTATTTTCATCTCTTAGAATCTTGCGATCAATTAAAACAACGTAAAATTTTTCTTTAGCTAATATTTGTTTGAACATAGACATATCCTGGATAGCCATTGTCATACCACCCTTATTTTTATATTTAATCCCAATAAAATATAGTATAGTTAAAAGGTATAAGTCAATAAAAATTACATTAAATGAAGAAAAATTTTTATTCGCTGTTTTTACTTAGTTCTTCAAGAAATGATTGTTCTCTTTCTAAAGCTTTAGATTCGTTTTCTGCATGCCATATTCCAGCAAATCTTGACTTCACTTTACCTTTACCAAAGTAATCTCCATCATAGTAAGAAAGTGGATATAAATATCCTTCTTCGATGTATTTTTTGATTGTATTTATGAAATGTGTATTATCCCCTTTAGCGTGATAACTTAAAAATTTGTGGAATCCTTTGTTCAATCGTTCATTAAGTAAAAGCATGCTCGTTGAGCCATTTTGTCTAAAGTTTAAATCAATCGCAAATATTTGTTCATCTTTATCGATTAATAGGTCAAAACCTGAAACGCCTTTATACCCATGCTCTACACCTTTTTTCATAATTTCGCACCCTGCATCTATTACACTTTTCGGTACTTCTTTTGAATTGATGTTGCCATTATAAAAGCCATATTTATCCGTGAGTTGTTTTACAGCGCCTATATATTGAATACCTGTTTTTTCACTATACGCATATTGTACACAATAATTTTCGATTTCTTCTATAAATTGCTCAATGATAATTTGCTTTGTGTCAGTAGCTTCTTTAATGCGTGCTATTGCTTTTTGTAAGTCTTCTTCATTATAACATATCATCACGCCGTAACCGCCGGCAGTGGGCAACTCATCACCTGGTTTAAGAACGACTGGTAGTTTCCAACTTTTCATTTTTTCTTCAAAGTCTTTACTATTTACTATTTCTCGCTTAGGTAAATATTTACCATCTGTCCATTGGTCTAATTTAGATTTATTATTTAAGTCTATAAACCGTGATTTATGGACTGCATATAAGTCATCTTCACACAAATGTTCTCCATGAATATATTGGAAAAATATTTTCTTATTATCATGGGTTAATTGTTGAATTAAATTCTCATAACTCTCTCTGTCTTTATAAGTATAAATATTATTTGGAATTTCCACATTTACTAATTTTAATAAACTTTTAACATTATTGGTTAAACATGCTTCATGAACGATCATAGGCATATTACTTATGATTAATTCTCTAGCAGTTAAAAAATCGGATTGTGCTTCTTCAGTTATTAACCATGGATTATCTTCATATGAAGGTCTCGAATTATAAACGACATAATCTCCATACAAATCTTTAAGTGTTAATGTTAGTGGCTTCCCATACTCATTTTTCATAATAAGTTCTCCCTTAACGTTTGATGATGCTCGATAATTTCATTTCTAAGGGACGCGTTTTCTATAAGTTCTAAACCCATTGAGGCTAGTATTTTCGCACCACTTATTAATGCTTTATCGCCTTGCTTACTGGCAGCTGCCTGACAAAATTCTTTCGTGTGGCCGACTAGATTAGATGGTCCTATTTTAATGTGTGGATGTATAGTCGGTACGATATGACTTACATTCCCTGTATCTGTCGAACCGAAACCAAAATCATCATCAATTACTGCTTCACCAATATTTTCAGCGTGTTTTCTAAACAATTCATCTAGAGGTTTATTAATAATGAATTCATTCACACCATTTTGTATTGGTCGCAGTTCATATGTACCACCCGTTTGTATAGCTGCCCCTTCAGCTATTTTGCGTACTTTATCTGTCAGCACATCTAATTGTTTACGAGAAGTCGCACGTGTATAGAAACGTGCATGCGTGAAATCAGGAATAATATTCGCCGCTTCTCCCCCATTTAAAATAACGCCATGTACTTTATCTGTTTTTTTAATTTGTTGTCTTAACATACTTACCCCATTAAAAAATGACAACATAGCATCGAGTGCATTTACAGCTTCAAAAGCGTTCTCAGAAGCATGCGCACTTTTCCCATAGAACTTCACATCAAATACGTCAACAGCCAGTGAAGGCACTGTTACATAAGTCTCATGCCCTGGATGTACCATTAGCGCGACATCGATGTTATCTATAACGCCTGCTTTAACATAACTCGCTTTGGCACTACCGTTAATACCGCCTTCTTCAGCTGGACAACCTAGTACAACGACTTTACCACCTACTTGATCCACAACTTTAGACAAACTTATACCGGCTAATACACTAGACGTTCCGATAATGTTATGGCCACACGCATGACCTAGTCCAGGTAGTGCATCGTATTCAGCTAAATAAGCAATCGTAGGTCCTTCTTTGTTAGAATCATATGTCGCAATGAAACCTGTTGGATGATTCGCAATGTTTTTCTCTATTTTAAAATGATGACTTTTCAATTGATCACTTAATAATCGAGATGCAAAAACTTCTTCATTCCCTAGTTCAGGACGTTCATGAATTTGATGACTCATTGATAAATACAGGTGCTTATTCTGTTCTATATAATTTATAATATTTTGTGATAAATTGCTCATTAACGATTCACCTTTCCAATATAAAGGCGCACTACTTTGTAAGGAGTGCGCCAATCGATCATTTATCTTCCAGTTAACAACTGTAGGAATTGGCACCTTTCCATCATAGGAGGTTGCTGGACTTCATCGGGCCCTTCCCTCAGTCACTCTTGATAATACGTATGAAATTTGATTTTAATTCTAACCTTACCACTCGGATATGTCAATGATTTGTCGCAATATCATTTGACTTTAAATACCATTTCTCTGCTTTTTTCTCAAACTCTTTAATCATACTATCTTTACCTTTATAGTATTCGTCACTATCACCAGGATAATCGACAACTAAATCATGTTTTAAGCGACTATATCTTTCTCTCTCTCCGTTAAAAGTTCTTAAATAATCTCTAAAAGATAATAATCTTAATATATGTGGACTATCTTCATCATATATATGTAAGTGGTGAGAAACCTCTCCATAATTATCGTATTTTTTAAAATACCTATTTCCGATGACACCACGTTCACCTTTAGATTCATATCCTAAAGCTGATAATTCTTGGGTAAACGCATCAATAGCTTTACTATCTTTTACCACTATTAATATATCTATAATCGGCTTCGCAGATAATCCAGGAATTGCCGTTGACCCAATATGCTCTATGTTTATACTATGTTCTTTCAATAACGACTGTAAATGTTTTTTCTCTTCAAGAAAAAGATGTTGCCATATACTGTCGTAAGGGACTACTTGTAACCTTTCCATCTCTTCACCTAATTTCAGAATAATTTATTATATTATCTTATAAAGTAACACATAAAGAAAGTAAAAGAAATCTGAATTGATTGTTTTTTCAAAACTTAGTTGATATAATCAATCCGAAATCAAAGGAGGAATCTTCATGACAAAAATGAATGTTGAAAGTTTTAATTTAGATCATACGATAGTAGACGCACCATTTGTAAGACTTGCTGGAATCAAAGAAGGACAAAATGGTGATGTTATTCATAAATATGATATTCGTTTCAAACAACCAAACAAAGAACATATGGAAATGCCTGCATTACACTCATTAGAACATTTAATGGCAGAAAACATTAGAAACCATACTGACAAAGTAGTAGACGTAAGTCCAATGGGTTGTCAAACAGGTTTCTATGCTTCATTTATAAACCATGATGATTATGACGATGTACTTTCTATTTTAGAAAAAACATTGAAAGATGTTGAAAAAGCAACTGAAGTGCCAGCTTGTAATGAAGTACAATGCGGTTGGGCTGCAAGTCACTCATTAGAAGGCGCTCAACAATTAGCAACTGAATTTTTAGCTAAAAAAGATAGCTGGAAAAATATTTTTAAAGAAGATTAATAAAATAAAAGATCTCCTCATTAGGTTAAGCCTAGTGAGGAGATCTTTTATTTTACATTTTTCTTACTAATTTAATGAGTACATATTGTAAAGGTAGTCTTCCCCACAATGCCCATTTTGGTAATACTTTGCCGTTTAATGGAATATTTTTTTGTGCCATATAAACGTTTGCTGGAAATACTGCTACTAAGAACCATTCGATTAGTTTTTTAGTTAGCTCACTTGGCTTTTTCAATATTAAAAGTAAACCAAATATGATTTCCATTACGCCAGTTATCCAAATAATCGCTTTTTTAAATGGTAAATAACTTGGTACAATGGCTTCAAAACCTTCTGATCTTACAAAATGCATAACACCAGCAAAAGTAAATCCTATTCCAAAAATTCGTCTAACCCATTTCATTACTTAATCCCCATTTCCTTTAAATAACTTTTCCCGAATTTAGGTAATGTTACTTTAAAGTTATCGGCAATTGTTGCACCTATTGAGCTAAATGTATTATCTCCAGATAATTCACGATACTCATTTATACTTGGACTAAATATTAATAACGGTACATATTCACGTGTATGATCTGTTCCAGGCGCCGTTGGATCATTGCCGTGGTCAGCAGTAATGATGACTAAATCATCTTTTTGCAAGGCAGATTGTAGCTCTTCTAGTCGATTGTCAAACGCTTTAATAGCTTGAGCATAGCCTTCTTTATCTCTTCTATGACCATATAAAGCATCGAAATCAACTAAGTTTAAGAAACTGATTCCTGTAAAATCACTTTTCACAACATCGATAAGTTTATCCATGCCATCCATGTTATCTTTTGTTCTAATAGATTTTGTAACGCCTTCGCCATCATAGATGTCATTAATTTTACCGATTGCAATAACATCATAGTCAGCATCTTTCAAAGTATTCATAACTGTTTCGCCAAATGGTTTCAATGCATAGTCATGTCTATTTGAAGTTCTTGTGAAATTACCTGGTTCTCCTACATATGGACGTGCAATAATTCTACCTATTAAATATTTTGGATCTTTTGTTAATTCTCTTACTTTCTCACAAATATCATATAATTCTTCTAAAGGAATAACATCTTCATGAGCAGCAATTTGTAAGACTGGGTCTGCTGAAGTATAAACAATTAAATCGCCTGTTTCCATTTGATGTTTACCATATTCATCGATAATCTCTGTACCAGAAGCTGGTTTATTAGCGACAACTTTTCTACCAGTCATTGATTCAATTTCTTTAACTAACTCTTCTGGAAAACCTTCTGGATAAACTTTAAATGGTTTATCGATATTTAAGCCCATGATTTCCCAATGTCCTGTCATTGTATCTTTGCCTACTGAAGCTTCACTTAATTTAGTGTAAAAAGCTTCTGGCTGATCCACTTTATTAACAACTGGTAAATCAGCTATATTGCCTAGTCCTAATTTTTCAAGGTTAGGCAAAGTTTCATTAAAACCTTCAAGTGTATGTTTTAATGTATGTGAACCTTCGTCACCGAATGCTTTAGCATCTGGTGCTTCCCCTATTCCTACTGAATCCATTACAATTAAATGAATACGTTTAAAACGGTTTGTCATTTGACACACTCCTAATCTGTAATCACTTTATGGATTAAAGTTGGTTGAACTTGTTCATCAGAAATTGTGATGTTCTCTAATATTTTAGACTCTACATCTTCAACATCTTTATTATTAGCATAAATAGTAACTAACGATTCACCTTTTTCAACTTTATCTCCAACTTTTTTATTTAATACTAAACCGACTGCCAAGTCAATTATATCATCCTTTGTTGCTCTACCTGCACCTAAGAGCATTGAAGCTACTCCGATTTCATCAGCTACGATATGAGATACATAACCTGATTCTTGTGCTTTAACTTCGAATGTATATTGAGCTTGTGGTAATTTAGATAAGTCTTCTACGACTGATCCGTCTCCACCTTGGTTTTCAAGGAATACTTTGAATTTTTCTAAAGCTTTACCATTTTGAATTACTTCTAAAAGTTTTTCTCTCGCTTCATCTAAAGTTTCTGCTTTTTTAGCTAGTACAACCATTTGAGATCCTAAAGTTAATACAAGTTCCGTTAAATCCTCTGGTCCTTCACCTTTTAGTGTTTCAATCGCTTCTTTTACTTCTAATCCATTACCGATAGCTCTTCCTAAAGGCTGGCTCATATCAGAAATGATAGCCATCGTATTTCTACCTACATTATTCCCGATTTTAACCATTGCATGCGCAAGTAATTCAGAATCTTCAATTGTCTTCATAAATGCACCGGCGCCTGTTTTAACATCTAATACAATTGCGTCTGCTCCGGCTGCAATCTTTTTACTCATGATTGATGAAGCGATAAGCGGAATAGAGTTTACAGTTCCTGTTACATCTCTTAAGCTATAAAGCTTTTTATCAGCCGGCGTTAAATTGCCTGATTGACCAATAACTGCAACTTTATCTTTATTAACTAAATTGATAAAATCTTGTTCAGTGATTTCTACATGGAAACCTTCAACAGCTTCTAATTTATCAATCGTACCACCTGTATGACCTAAACCTCGACCACTCATCTTAGCAACTGGTACATCAAGCGCTGCTACTAATGGTGCCAACACAAGCGTAGTTGTATCTCCTACTCCACCTGTAGAATGTTTATCAACTTTTATACCTTCAATTTCTGACAAGTCGATTTGATCGCCTGACTCAACCATAGCCATTGTTAAATGAGCACGCTCATCATCAGTCATATCTTGAAAGTATATTGCCATTGCTAAACTTGATGCTTGATAATCTGGTATTTCTCCCGATGTATAACCTTTAACAAAATACTCAATTTCTTCTTTCGTTAATGCTTTCCCGTCACGTTTCTTTGCAATTACATC
>CABFOD010001062.1_pt1 | contig 13191 bp, 11 predicted proteins | sample 3521941 | NCBI WGS metagenome assembly CABFOD01 (sample SAMEA5312449, study PRJEB27640) | indoor metagenome | biome: indoor environment; feature: uncontrolled; material: polymer tiles stone | place: Germany | collected 2014-07-07
CGTTATTAGCAGTTCTGGCCAAAGGTGCAAATACTGATACCGTTATTAGCAGTTCTGGTTCAAAGTGCAAATACTATCGATCTATCTTAACTTTTATTAGTATTCTCGGCAAAGAATTCCGAAATTATTTTTAAAAAGAGCTCCGGTGATTCAAGGTTAGCTAAATGTGCAGTATTAGGTATTATAATATTTTTTACATTTGGGATTTCTTTAATCATAACCTCAGCGATTTCTAGAAAATCTGGTACATCACATTGACCATTAACAATCAATACAGGTATCTCAATATTATTTAATTGTGAGATATTATCTTCAACTTCTATTTCTTCAGAAGAAACATTAGGTTCACCTTTAGTTAAAATTTTTCGCTGCATATCCATAATCAATTGCTTCACATCTGGATTAATGATTTCTGGTGATCGATTTCTTTGTATCCAAGTCGCATAATTATACTGTGCAGTTTCTTCTATTTTCCCTTCATCTATTAATCTTTCTTCTTTTTCTTCATAATTTTGTAAGAAAGTAGATGCATTCCAACCACTTATAGCTGGAGACAAAAGCGCTAAACTCAGACACTTTGCAGGGTTTTCTAAATAAAAATCAAGAGCTATTTTTCCACCAAATGAAGCTGCTAAAATATGTGTATGATGAATGTCTAAATGTATAAGTAGTTCATTTATAATTAGATTATAATTGTAACTTCCTTCAGTAAAATCACTTAACCCAAAGCCAGGAAGATCAAACCTGACTACTCGATATTTTTCAGACAGTAAGTTGAATTCGTTATCCCACATTCTTGAATCTACAATTCCGGCGTGAATTAATAATAAATTTTCGCCATTACCTTTTGATTCATAATAAATATTAGCTCCAGTTGCATTAAAAATTCCTTTAAGCTCATTAGAATGCATAATATTCTAACCTCCGATTTATATAAAGAATGTCCAGCTGATAAAATATATCTTGGTAATTCTACCATTAATATGCAAGATAAGCACTTAATATAAAAGTACATAAAACGAAAAAAATACAACGACGATTTCCGCCGTTGTATTTTCCCATAATCCTAAATTAAGATTTTAATAATAAATCTTCTGGATTTAGGTAGTATATATATTTCATTTATATTTGTTAAAATGTTTTAGTGAAGTGGTTTATAAGTAATCTGTTTTATATAAATATCTATTATCATTTAATACTTTGGGGGATTTCGGTAAATTATTCAATCCGTTTAACCTTTTCCCATTCCTGTTTCAAATAAAATGTGATTATCTTTATAAATTCATCAAGTTCATTTGATGTTTCTTTTATATCATCATTGAATTCTTCTCCGATTTCATTAATTTGTAATAAATAATCTTGTGGAGATTTGTTCAAATATTCCTTATTGATATTCTCTTGCCATGTTTTTCTTAATTCTTCAACAGTGATAATAACATCTTCCATTTTTTTATTAAAATTTCATTTTCTTTATTTGTTTCATTATTTATGGTTTCGTTAGGAAAGTAATTTATAAATTTAAATTGAATTTTATTGAACGTTTGAGTTTTTTCTGCAAATAGTTTGTCTATTTCTGTAATTTCTTCAACTATTTTAATCGACTCTGAGTTATATCTATTAATACTTTCAATACTAGGTTTTTCTTCATTAATCTCTTGAAACATTAATGATTGATATCTATTAAACTCATTTGAAAGACTTATTAATTTTTTAATATTTAGTAGTTGATTAGTGTGTTCAGCTACTAAATCACTACTTAATTCCCTTACTTCTTTAATCCATTCCATTCTTGATTTTACTACGACATCTGCTTTTAACTTCATGTCATTTATTTCTTTTTCGTGTTTCATTCTTTTCCTATTTGTAAATTGTGATAGTGACCAACCTACGGAGCCCCCTACTATAGATGCAACAATAGGATTTGACAATATTGACCAATCAACTGTCATTTTGCCCACCTCTTTTTTATATTTTGTTTAATAGTATTTTTAAATAATTTTACCACTTTAATATATTAATAGCACTAGGTATTTAATTAAATATTGATAGAGGTGTGCTTAATTTAAAATTCAACATTGTTAATCAATTGTATTGTTAACCCATTATCTATTTTTCTTACTCAAACGTTCTTCCATTTGTTTGTTTTTATCCTTATTGTGTTTCAATGATTCTTTAATTTGAGCCTTTTTCTTTTCGACTCGTGCTTTCGTTTCTTCGTAGTTCTCATCTTCTGCCGCACGTTTTTCATAGTAATACGCGTCTTCTTTCCAACGTTCATGTATCGATTTCCCCATATTATCCCCCATTTAAAATTATTGTTTTAATTAAATACTTTCTTTATAGTAAGCCATTTTCAACTAAAAATAAAACCCCAACTCAGAATTGAGATGATTCATAAAATGAAAAAATACAACGACAATAAATGTCGTTGTATTTTCCCTTAATCCTATATTAAGATTCTAATAATAAATCTTCTGGATTTTCAATTAAGTCTTTAATTGTTTTTAAGAATCCTACTGCTTGTTTTCCATCAATAATTCTGTGGTCATAGCTTAACGCGATGTACATCATCGGTCTATTTTCCATACGATCTTTATCAATTGCAATTGGTCTTGTAACAATTGAGTGCATACCTAAAATAGCAGCTTGTGTACCATTGATAATTGGTGTAGACATTAATGAACCAAATACACCACCATTAGTTATAGTGAATGATCCACCCATCATGTCATCTAAGCCTAATTTTTTATCTTTAGCTTTAACAGCTAAGTCTACGATATCTTGTTCGATTTCAGCGAAGTTTTTCTTGTCACAATCTTTAACGATTGGTACTACTAAACCTTCTTCTGTAGAAACGGCAATACCGATATCATAGAATTGTTTAAGTACTAAATCAGTACCATCAATTTCAGCATTTACATCAGGATATTTCTTCAATGCTGCAACTGCTGCTTTAGTGAAGAATGACATGAATCCTAAACGAGTACCGTTATGGTCTTCTTGGAATTTTTCTTTCTTACGTTTACGTAATTCCATTACGTTAGTCATATCAACTTCATTAAATGTTGTTAACATAGCTGTATTATTAGATACTTCTAATAATTTCTTAGCTATTGTTTGACGTCTACGTGATAATTTCTCACGAACAACAGGTTTAGAAGGATTGTCATTAGATTTAGCTTGTGCTGGTTGGCTTTTCTCAGCTGGTTTAGCTTGTGGTTGAGGTTTAGCTGCACTTTCAACGTCTTCTGGACGAATAACGTCTCCTGCCTGAGTCTTAACCTTGCTTAAGTCGATACCTTTTTCACGTGCTAAACGACGTGCTGATGGTGTTGCTTGAATTCTTTCATTTGAAGATGCTGATTCTTCTTTAGTTTCTGTAGCTTCTGGTTTACCTGCATCTTCTTTAGATGGTTCTTCTTGCTTTTCAGGTTTAGCATCGTTTGAAGCTGGTTGTGCTTCTCCGTCTGAAACGACTGCAATGACTGAACCTACTTCAACAGTATCGCCTTCTTCAGCTTTGATTTCAGTTAGAACACCTGCAACTTCTGAAATGACTTCAACATTTACTTTGTCAGTTTCAAGTTCGACGATATTTTCGCCTTTTTCAACTTGGTCACCAACTGATTTGAGCCATTCTGAAATTGTTCCTTCTGTAATTGATTCTGCTAATTCTGGTACTTTTACCTCTGACATGATTCTTTTCCCCCTAATTATGTTTTAAAGCTTCTTGGATTACTTTACTTTGTATAAGTTTGTATATTTCGCCGTCGCCTTCTGCAGTTGAAGAACGTACTTTACGACCGTGATATTCAAGCTCTACTTTGCGATCTTCTAGAATGTCTTGAAGTTTTAAGCTAACGAATGACCAAGCACCTTGGTTTTTCGCTTCTTCTTGAACCCAGCGAACTGTTTCTAGATTTCTGAATTCAGAAAGAACGTTCTTTATCTCTTCTTTAGGGAATGGATAAAGTTGTTCAAGTGCAATTAGACAAAGTTCATCGTTAGGATTTTTTTGTAATTCAGTTTTTAAGTCAATAAACATTTTTCCTGATGAAATAATAACTTTCTTAACTTTAGTCTTCTTATATGGTTCAACTAAAATTGGTTCAAATTGTCCTTTAGTGAATTCTTCAATTGGACGTGAAACAATTTTATTTCTTAATAAGCTTTTTGGTGACATTAAGACTAATGGTCTCATTTTATCTGTGTTAAGATATTTTGCATGTCTTCTTAATAAGTGATAATAGTTAGAAGCACTTGTTAAGTTTGCGATTGTCATGTTGTTTTCTCCAGCTAATTGTAAAAATCTTTCCAATCTTGCTGATGAATGTTCAGGACCTTGTCCTTCATTACTATGTGGTAAGAATAAAGCTAAACCACTCTTTTCTCCCCATTTAGCATTACTGTTAGATAAGAAGTTATCGAATATCATTTGTGCCATATTTGCAAAGTCACCATATTGTGCTTCCCAAATATTAAATGATTGTGGATGATCAACATTATAACCATATTCAAAACCAACTACTGCAGCTTCAGATAATGGTGAGTTATGAATATCGAATGATGCTTTACCATTCGGTACATGATGTAATGGAATGAATAACTTACCATCTTTCTCATCATGTAACACAGCATGTCTATGTGCGAATGTTCCACGTTCTGAATCTTGTCCAGTTAATCGAATTGGTGTACCATTTTGTAAAATTGTCGCAAATGCAAGTTGTTCAGCATGTGCCCAGTCTACAAGACCGTCTTTTTCAAATGGTTCACGACGTCTATCTAATACTTTGTTTAACTTCTTGAAGACTGTGAAATCTTCTGGATAATCAAACATTGCATCATTAATCGCTTTTAATTCTTCATAAGTAGCGTTTGCTAACTCATAATCTTGTCCTTCACTGATGTTATCAGGTAAAGTCATTTCTGGATTATCCATCTCAGCATCTTTATCAATCTTGTCATGAGCAGCTCTTAAGCGTTTCGTTACATCTTCAAAAATTTCATTCATTTCAGCTTCTGTAATAATGCCTTCTTCGACAAGCTTTTTACCATAAATATGTTCAATAGATGGATGTTCTTTAATCGCTTTATACATCATCGGATTTGTAATAGATGGTTCGTCCATTTCGTTATGTCCATAACGTCTATAACCAACTAAATCGATGACGAAATCTTTATTGAATTTCTCTCTGAAGTCCATTGCCATTTCAATAGCTTTAACAGTAGCTTCAACATCATCTGCATTTACATGGATAATTGGTAAGTCATAGCCTTTTGCAACATCTGTTGAGTATGTTGTTGAGCGTCCATCTTCAGCTTCAGTAGTGAAACCAATTCTGTTATTTGTAATAATGTGTAATGAACCACCAGTTGTGTAACCATCTAAATTACTTAAGTTCATAGATTCAAAGTTAATACCTTGTCCAGGGAATGCAGCATCACCATGAATTAAGACTGCAAGTGATTTATTAACATCTTGACTTGGTCTTCCTGCATCTGCTGTTGTATCTTGGTTTGCTCTCGCTTTACCAAGTACGACTGGAGAAACGATTTCTAGGTGACTTGGGTTGTTGGCTAAAGTAATCGATTGTTCGATACCGTATTTACTTGTTGTCTTCGTACCACCTAAGTGATATTTAACATCGCCTGTCCAACCAGCTGTAATTTCTAAAGAACCATCTTTCGGTAAGAAAATAAGTGGATTCTTATGCATAAATTCAGAAATCATCATTTCATATGGCTTTTCTAATACGTGAGTTAAAACGTTTAATCTACCCCTATGCGCCATACCAATTTGGATGTTTGGTATATTTGCAGCATTCGTACGTTTTAATACTCTTTGTAACATTGGTACTAAACTATCTACACCCTCGATTGAGAAGCGTTTAGCACCTACGAAATTCTTATGGATATATTTTTCAAAGCCTTCTACTTCAGCTAAACTTTTTAATAGTTCGATTTTTTCTTCTTTAGTAATTTCAATTGTATGTGTTGATTCGATATATCTCTTCAACCATACGCGTTCTTCATTATTATTAATATGCGTGTACTCAAAAGCGATAGGACCTTGGTAACAAGAAGTCATATATTCTATTGCTTCATATGCATTGTTAAATTCTCCATCAAAGTGATCTGATACGATAACTGCTGGAAGTTTTTCCAAAGTTTCTTTTGAAAGTCCAAAGTCTTGATGTGTTAATTTTGGTACGTTTTTTCTTTCTGGACGGTACACTGGATAAATATCTGCAGTTAAATGTCCATACTGTCTGATATTATCAATTAAACGCATTACACGTTTTACACTTGAGTTGTCCACCCCAGTACTTGAATGTAGGCCAGCGCCTGTGTTGTTACTTGTTAATTCATCGAATAACACTTGCAAGTCTTCCGGTACTGACTCTGGATCATTAACGTAATTATCATACATTTCTAACATTAACCCTAAGTTAGTTCCAAATCTTACAGGTGCTTCGACATGATTATCATTCTTCATGTTCCACCCTCCAAGAAAATTATAAACCGTTTACATTTCCATTTTAGCACTTAACAGTATTGAGTTAAAGGCTAATTTGACAATATTGAACTTATTTGTTTATAAAAGATTCTTTGAATACAACTGATATTTTTGTGTACTCATTCACAACACTTTCAACTTTCACAATTCCATCATAAGAATTGACTAATTTCTTAGCAATTGAAAGGCCGAGTCCATTGCCGCCTTCTTTTCTAGAACGTGATTTATCAACTCTATAAAAGCGGTCAAATATGAATTCTAAGTCCTTTTGAGGTATGCCCACACCATGGTCAATAATATCAATTGTAATATTTCTGTTTTTTAAATTCGTCACAATTTCAATATTTTTATTTTTCTTATCATATTTCATAGCGTTATCAATAAAGATTAATAACATTTGTTCAAAATGAAATCGATTGATATTCATTCTAATTGCGTTGTAATTTGATTCGAAATTGAATGTATAATCTGGATGTAATTTCTTTAATGATTTAATTCTAGAATTTATTTCATAGTTGATATCGACAATATCAATCTCATCACCTGTACTCGATCTAGCATCTTTTGATAATAAAAGAAGTTCTTCGACGAGTTTCGTAATACGTGTCATTTCTTCAATCGAAATATCTAAAGATTCTTCTAATACTTCTGGATTGTTTTTACCCCATCTTTGAATGAGGTTTAAGTGCCCTTGTATAATTTGCAGCGGCGTTCTCAATTCATGTGAAGCATCTTCGACGAATTGTTTCTGTTGATCAAAAGAACTTTCCAATTGTTCCATCATTCTATTAAAGGTTTGGATCATATCGTCTGTTTCTTCATAGTTTGTGGGTACTTCAAGTTTTTCTTGGAAACCGTCTCTACGAATTTGTTTCATTTTATCGGATAATATCGTAATAGGTTTAGTGATTTGTGATGAAAATACATAACTGATTAATGCAATTAAGAACAATGCCGTTAATCCAAATACAGTTGCTAATATAATCATAAATTTAATAATGGCATCATAATTTGCTAGCGGATGGACGACAGCTTCATAACCACTGAAATAACTTGTATTTACAGGTGTATAAACGACAATATATGATTTATTATCTTGTTTCGTTTCATAAATTTTAAGTTGATTCACTCGTTCAAATTTAGGCGTATAATCTAAATCATTATTATGCGTTTCTTCAAAAATAGGTTTGCCAAATCTATCATATAGCACAAGCTTTTGATTATCAGTTATTGTCGCATTAATATCAGTTGAAGTAATTTGACCAAGTGTCTTCGTCTTCAATAAATTAATTGTGTCATACGTACTTCTAGTTGCTGTGCTTGTTTCTTGGTCTTTCAAATATAAACTAATGAAATAAATGATAAACATACTGAATAAAGCAAATATAATAAACGTAATCGTCGTGGTGAGCATCATCCATTTAGTCTTTAATGATTGTTGTTTCATGATCTAATCACGTATCCCACTCCTCTAACAGTTTCGATAATATTCTCTTTCTTGAATGGTTTAAGTTTGTTACGTAAATAACGAATATATACGTCCACAACATTTGTCTCAACTTCTGACTCATAACCCCATACATGATTTAAAATCTGCTCTCTTTGTAAGACGAAATTTTGATTTTCAGCTAGTAATAATAATAATTCATATTCAGTCTTCGTTAAATCAACAGATTCACCATGGATAGATACAGAAAAAGCATTTTTATCAATTGTTAAATCATTAACAGTAATTGTATGACTTACTGGTTCAACTGTTACATTTCTTCTAATAATAACGCGAATTCTCGCTAATAATTCTTCAATATCAAATGGTTTAACAATATAGTCATCTGCGCCATAATCAAGACCAATAACTTTATCATATGTATCGCCCTTAGCCGTTATCATAATAATCGGCGTATCTTTCTCGCGACGAACTCGTCTACATACTTCAAGACCATTCATTTTTGGTAACATGAGATCTAATAATATACAATTGTAATCTTCTGCTAAAGCTTGGTTTAATCCACTCTCACCATCATTACATATTTCCACTTCATAGTCCTCATGCTTAAGTTCTAATTCTATAAATCTCGCTAAATTTTGTTCATCTTCTATGATGAGTATCTTTTTCATAGTGCCACCTCGTAATAAAATTATAAAAGTTTTCAATTTTTAATTGACAATGATTCTCAGTTAGTTATAATAGTAATTGAAAATGATTATCAATGAAAGAGTTCCCCCTCTAGTAAAAGATAACATTTTCGAGTTTAACATGTTCATTATATATGAGCATTACTATTTTATCATTTAAAATAGTAAAAATTTTAAATAACTAATTGACATTCATTCTCAATTGGTTATAATAGTAATTGAAAATGATTATCAATCAAATAAAAGAGTTCCCCCTCTAAGTATAGATTGAACATTTTCTATAACCCCCTTTTATGCCCATAAAAGTAAAATAGCCGCAGTGATTCTGTCCAAATCACTGTGGCTGTTTTTTTTGTTTGGATTTATTGAGGATATAAGCGTTATGAGCAGTTCTGGCGAGAACTGTAAATAACTGTATCAGTATTAGCATCTTTGGCGAGAACTGCAAATAACGAGTGTTTTATGAACACTTCTAGCCAAACTTGTTCATAGCGAGTGCCTTATAAACACTTCTGACCAAACTTGTTCGTAACGGGTGCCTTGTGAACACTTCTAGCCAAACTTGTTTATAACGGCAGCTAAATCCAAAAAAAAGAATGGAACAGCTCATCTGTTCCATACTCATCTATAATTTCTTTCGTAACATACTTTGTGTTAGCATAATGCAAATAACGCCGCCGATTATACCAGCGATAATATCAGTTGGATAATGTACGCCTAAATACACGCGTGATGATGATATCATTGCGATACAAATGACACATAAGCCCATCAAATACGGTCGTATAGATTTGTTCGCTACTCTAAATATAATGAATATAAGTGATCCGAAAAATGCGGTGGATCCCATTGCATGTCCACTCGGAAAACTAAATCCAGAAATATCTATCAGTCTAAGTAAAGTTGGTCTTTCTCTGTCGAATATATTTTTAAGAAGTGGATTTAATGTACCTGATAAAATCATCGTAACTGCAAAAAATAATGTTTCAATGTTATATTTTTTAAGTTTTAAGTAACAAATCACAATGAGTGATAAGGCAATCATTGCCCAAACTTCTCCTAGTTTTGTGAAACCAAGCATTATAGAAGTCGTTATAAAGCTTTCAGTTGAATATATAAAGTTATAAACTTCATTATCAATCCATTTACCGAGTCTTGATTCATGGAAAAATGCAATGACTCCAAATATCAAACTAAATATTAGTATGAGTAAAGTACGGTTTGCTTGGCTCATTCGATTGCCCCCTTTACTTTATGTCTGATTCGATTTTGTTGAATAGTGTTTCTTTAGTATAACTTTCTTTGAAATGTGACATTTTGTCAATAATAGCTTCTCGTTCGTTTTCTAATTTATCCAGTTGATTGATCAGATTAGCTTGGTCCACATCTTTTTCTTGTAATACTTTAGCATATCCATTTTTCTCGAAAATTTTAGCGTTATCAATTTGGTCTCCTCTTGATTGATCTAAACCAAGTGGGATTAATAACATTGGTAACTTCAATGTCGCAAATTCGTATATAGCATTAGCGCCTGCTCTACTAATAACAGTGTCCGTAATCGCATAGAAGTGCATTAATTCATTTGAAACAAATTCATATTGGACATAATTGTCGTTTTTAATATTATGATCTATGTGACCTTTACCAGTTAAATGAATAATTTGATATTTCTTTGTTAAAAAGTCTAGATTATCTCGAATCGCTTTATTTAATGCTTTAGAACCTAAACTACCACCCATTACGAGTAATACAGGTAATTGATCATTAAAGCCCGTTAATTGATAACCTTCTTCTTTAGAGCCATCTCTTAAATCTTCTCTAATAATCGCACCAATATAATCTGATTTTTCTTTAGGTACATATTTTAAAGTTTCTTCAAAAGTTGTATACATTTTATTAGCAAATTTCATTGATATTTTGTTTGCTAAACCAGGTGTAACATCTGATTCATGCACAATTGAAGGAATTTTTAATGATTTGGCAGCGATAATAACTGGAACACTGACGAAACCACCTTTAGAAAAGACTAAATCTGGTTTTTCTTTTTTTAATACTTTTCTAGCGTCTAATATACCTTTTAAAACTTTAAAGACGTCTTTTAAATTCTCAAAAGATAAATATCGACGTAACTTCCCGCTTGATATCGGAATATATTTCGTATCTTTGGCAGAGTCAGTAATCATTTCTTTCTCAATACCATTTTTAGATCCAATATATATTGTTTCTATATCACGCTTTTGTGCTTCAGGAATGAGTGCTAAATTTACTGCAACATGTCCTATCGTACCGCCACCGGTAAATGCTATCTTCTTCATGTTTATTTCTCCTCGTTCTCTATCAATTTATAATATGCATAAAATGGTGCGTTCTTATCAAATGGAAATTCATCTGTTTCATATTCACCCATTTTAATAAAATCAAATTTTTCAAACAGTCTTTGTGCACGTTTATTAAGTGAAAATGTATCCGTTATGATAATAGGCGTTCCTGCTTCAGTAGCAATATCAATAGCAAATTGCATCATCTTCATTGCGACACCTTTATATTCAGGATTTGTAGCCATTCTATGAATGACATATGCGTCGTCAGTATTAGCTGGCCAGTCAAATTGTTTATACCATTCAGCTTGTACTTGATTGACACATATATAGCCTGCAATATCATTGTTTTCTTCATATAGATATAAGTCTCCGTTATCTATATCTTCGTAGAAATGCTTCTCTAATGGATAACGATGATCCCATTGAGGGTTCTGATCGTGCTCCATAATAGATTTAGCCATTTCTGTTAGTTGATTAATATGTTGAATATCTGATCTTGTTGCTTTTCTCAAACTAGTTTCCCCCATTTACTTATGCATATATTGAATTGCTTCATCAAGTTGTTTATCTTCACTACGGATTTTCTTGCGTAAAAGTTCAATAAATTTCTTAGTTGTATCATCTGTGAAAATACCATTTGCTGTTAAATCATGATCACTTTGGAATGATTTAACTTGTGATGTCAGATGGGCATCAAATTGGTCATTTTCACTGTTAATATTATACCCTAAAGCGTTCAAACCAATCTTAATTGATTTAATTTCTTTAGATTGATCGTCTTCTTGGTAAGTCTTACTTGGATCGATTATTTCTATTTCTTCATATTTAGGTGCTTTAATGGTTTTATCTGGTTGAATCCCTTTTTTATGAATATAAGATTTGTTAGGTGTTAACCATCTCATGTTTGTATATTTCAAAATGCTAGAATCGCTAAATTCTTTATGAACTTGTCCGATTCCTTTACCAAAAGTCGTTGTACCTAGGACATCTGCAATTTTATAATCTTGTAAAGCACCTGCGAATATTTCTGCAGCACTTGCAGATCCTTTATTAACCAGTACAGTATAATCCATATCATCTATGCCAGACATTTTGTCGTTTTCAGTTTCAACTGCTTGTGGTTTATCACCTTTCGTTTCTAAATATATAACAGGTTTGTTTTTATCAACAAACAAGTTAACACTCGTCACAACTTCATCTAATAGACCACCTGGATTGTTTCTTAAATCTAAAACGACATGTTTCACTTTGTCTTTTTTCGCTTGTTTCAATGCAGATTGTAATTCTTTCGTTGTTTTATTTTGGAACTTAGAAATTGCAATGACGCCAGTGTCTTTCTTTTTCGTATAATCGACACTTGTAAGATGAATTTTGTCACGCTTAATCTTCACATCGAAAGGTTCTTTACCTTCTCGTTTAATTGTTAACGTAACAGTAGTACCCTTTTTACCTCTTACTTTTTTAACAATTTCATTTAAAGATTTATTTTTAATCGATTCATCGTCAACTTTCGTAATGACGTCTAAAGATTTTACGCCAGCTTTTTCAGCAGGAGAATCTTTCATAGGACTCGTAATTCTAACGTAGCCATCGTGCATTTCCATCTCTGCACCAATTCCAACAAAATCACCAGAAATTTCTTCGTTATAGCTTGTTGTATCTTTAGCGGATATGTATTCACTGTAAGGATCATCTAAAGATTTGATCATACCATCAATAGCGCCTTGTGTTAATTTGTCGTCATCAACATCTTTGTAATAGTCATTATTAATTTGTTTATAAGCCTCTTCAATTTTGTTAAGTTCTTTTTGTTGATCATTGCCAAAGTATAAACCGAATTTATACGAAGCAAACGTCACAACAGCCGTTAATAAGACCGTAACAAATAATATAATGAATAACTTATATAAAGGAAGCGTTATTTGCCGACTTTGTTTCTTTTTAAAAGGTTTCATTTACTCACAACTTTCTTGTCAAATATAATTTATTTTAACAGTTAAATCATATAAATAAAAACACTTTGGTGTGGGAAACAGCAAAGTGAACGAATTAATAAGGAAAAATGTTCATATCGTGAGTATAACGGGTGCTGTTAGGGACAAAATTCCGAGAAGTGTCCGTAAGAGGCGTTGTTAGGGACAGAATCCTGAGAAATGTCAGTAAGAGGTGTTGTTAGGGACAGAATTCTGAGAAATGTCCATAAGAGATGTTGTTAGG
>CABFOD010001573.1_pt1 | contig 13094 bp, 12 predicted proteins | sample 3521941 | NCBI WGS metagenome assembly CABFOD01 (sample SAMEA5312449, study PRJEB27640) | indoor metagenome | biome: indoor environment; feature: uncontrolled; material: polymer tiles stone | place: Germany | collected 2014-07-07
GATGTATTAGAAAAGTTACAAGGTAGTCATGCGATTATCGATGATATTTTAGTATATCGTACATTATCTAAACTACAGTCAACGTACGTTGAAGGGTTACAACGATTAATAGGTGATGATGAGAAAATTCATACACGCTTTAATCAGGTTATCGCACAAACTGGTCGTCTATCTTCAATAGATCCGAACCTGCAGAATATACCGGTTAGATTAGACGAAGGTAGAAAGATTAGAAAAGCTTTCGTTCCGAGTGGAGATGACATGGTAATCTTTGCTGCCGATTATTCTCAAATTGAATTGCGTGTCCTTGCTCACATTACAGAAGATGCGAGTATGATGGAAGCATTTACACATGGTATTGATATTCATACGAAGACAGCGATGGAAGTTTTTGATGTTGAAAAAGATGAGGTAGACAGCAATATGCGTCGTCAGGCAAAAGCTGTTAATTTCGGTATTGTTTACGGCATTAGTGATTATGGACTAAGTCAAAGTTTAGGTATAACACGAAAAGCTGCACAACAATTTATCGATGATTATCTGGATAGCTTCCCAAAAGTGAAACAATACATGGATGATATTATTCAGAAAGCAAAGCAGGATGGTTACGTTACAACAATTATGCAGCGTAGAAGATATATTCCTGATATTACGAGTAAGAACTTTAATTTAAGAGGATTTGCTGAAAGAACTGCGATGAACACGCCAATCCAGGGAAGTGCAGCAGATATTATTAAACTAGCGATGGTACAGTTTGATAAAGCGCTGAAAGAGACAAACTTTAAAGCGAAGATGTTATTACAAGTACACGATGAATTGATCTTTGAAGTTCCAAAAGATGAAATAGATGCGTTTAGTCTATTTGTAAAAGATATTATGGAGCATGCAATTGAACTTAATGTACCACTTGAAGTAGAATATGATTCTGGTGAAAGTTGGTATGAAGCAAAGTAGGTGGAAAGATGCCGGAACTACCGGAAGTCGAACATGTGGTAAGAGGTTTAAGACCGCATGTGTTAAATAAAGAAATAATAAACGTAGCATTCTCAGAAGCGGTTAAACGCGGTAAAGCACAAGGTAAAGAAACGATTATTAAACAAATTGAGCTGGATGATTTTAATACCATAGTGCGTAATACTGTAATTGAAAGCATAAACCGCAGAAGTAAATACATTATTTTTGAATTAATGAAACAAAGAAGCCATTTCTTAGAGCAAGTACAAGTAATAGAGCAGGAACAAACATCTAAAATATATTTAGTCGGCCATTTAGGAATGGCCGGCGCTTTCTTTGTGAAAAGTAGTATTGAGGAAATTCCCATTCCAAATTATAAGAAACATTGGCATGTCCAGTTTGAATTATCAGATGGACAAAAGATGATCTATTCAGATATCAGACGTTTTGGAGAATTTAAAGTATTAGATGAAACAGCTTTTGCAAATTTTAATCAGGCTATTGCCCCAGAACCTTTTGAAAATAACGCAATGGCACATTTCATACAGCAATCGAAACTAAAGAAATATATGAATAAACCGATTAAACAGGTTATTATGGATCATGGTGTTATAAGTGGATGTGGCAATATATATGCATGTGAAGCATTATATTTAGCAGGTATTTTACCGACTCATATTACACACACATTATCGACTCAGAAAAAGAAGAAACTCTTTTCAGCGATTGTGGACGTATTGAATAAAGGTATTGAATATGGAGGGTCAAGTATTTCTGACTACCGCAATGTAGAAGGTGAAAGTGGCAATATGCAAAGTAAATTTAATGTATATGGCTTAAAGCAATGTAAGATATGTAATAGTGATATAACGACACAAGTGATTGCAACAAGAAATACGCATTTCTGCGAAAAATGTCAAAAGTAGGTGTGAATGTGACAGTTATAGGTTTAACAGGTGGTATAGCAAGTGGGAAGTCGACAGTCGCAAAATATTTAGCGGACAATGGATTCATCATTGTTGATGCAGATATTGCAAGTCGCAAAGCAGTCGAAGCAGGATCATCTGGATTAGAAGAAATTAGAACAGTATTTGGAGATGGAGTAATACAGGAAGATGGAACGTTAAATAGAAAAGCACTCGGTGAGATAATCTTTAAAGATAAAAAACAACGAGAAAAGTTAAATGCGATTGTTCATCCACGTGTAAGAGATATTATGGAGGCAGAAAAAGAAGCGGGACTAGCACTAGGTAAACTCGTAGTAATGGACATACCATTACTCTTTGAAAATAAATTAGAGCATACAGTTGATGAAGTTTGGGTGGTTTATGTTCCAAAAGAAGTTCAGATAGAACGATTAATGGCACGTAATCAGCTTTCACTGGAAGAAGCTGAGTCAAGAGTAGCATCACAACTATCAATAGAAGAAAAGAAACAAAGAGCTGATAAAGTCATTGGTAATAGTGATAGCTTACAATCACTGTATCAGCAACTTGAGTTACTTATTCAAAGTTATATATAGACATTAATTTTAAGAAAATTATGAAAATAATTTTCTTAAAGAAAACGCTTCCTTAACGCTATCATTGTGCTATACTAATGAAAGAGATTAGTATAACACATTGCGGAGGAGAAGATATGATGAAAACAAGAGTAGCGATTAATGGGTTAGGAAGAATTGGAAGAATGGTGTTCCGTGCAGCACTATTAAATGATAATTTAGAAGTAGTTGCGATCAACGCGAGCTATCCTCCAGAAACACTAGCACATTTAACTAAGTACGACACTACTCATGGTAAGTTTGAATTAGATGTAGAACCTGGTGACAATGCTTTAATCGTTAATGGTAAGGAAATTAAATTAGTTTCTGAACGTAATCCAGAATTATTACCATGGAAAGAGTTAAATATTGATATTGTTATCGAAGCAACTGGTAAATTTAATGATGCTGAGAAAGCGTCAGCACATATTAAAGCAGGTGCGAAGAAAGTATTATTAACAGCTCCAGGTAAAGGAAATGTTCAAACAATCGTTCGCGGTGTGAACTGTGCACAATTAGATGTAGATACATATGATGTTATTTCAAATGCTTCATGTACTACAAACTGCTTAGCGCCAGTAGCGAAAGTATTAAATGATAAATTCGGAATTAAGAACGGATTAATGACGACAGTTCATGCGTATACTAATGACCAGAAGAACTTAGACAATCCACATAAAGATTTACGCCGTGCACGTGCATGTGCTCAAAGTATCATTCCAACATCTACAGGTGCAGCGAAAGCTTTAGCTTTAGTATTACCTGAATTAAAAGGTAAATTACATGGAATGGCGTTACGTGTACCTACAACTAATGTATCATTAGTAGACTTAGTTGTAGATTTAGAGAAAGAAGTAACTGTTGAAGAAGTAAATGCAGCGCTTAAAGCATCTGCTGACAATGAACTTAAAGGTATTTTAGATGTAACTTATGAGCCGTTAGTATCAGTAGACTTTAATACAAATCCACATAGCTCAATTGTTGATGGATTATCAACTATCGTTATGGAAGGATCTAAAGTGAAAGTATTATCATGGTACGATAACGAGTGGGGTTACTCAACACGAGTTGTAGAATTAGCGGTATTAATGGGTGGAAAATTAGCGAAATAATATAGATGATAAGACATCTCTCTTAATTGAGAGGTGTTTTTATTTTGGATAAAAAGTTAAAATGTTGAAATGGTTTGTTTTTGGATATGCCTTATTAGGCCCTGGAAAATTCCTCTCTTAAAATAAAAATAAGGATATGTTATACTATTCACTATTATGTTGATAGTGAGGTATGTTATGAACTGGATTAAAATTATCGTTGCGGCGATTTTTGAGATGTGCTGGGTAATTGGTCTAGCCCATGCTGATAATTGGTATGAATGGATGCTTACTGTTATCAGTGTTTCAATCAGTTTCTATTTATTGCTCAATGCATCGAAATATTTACCGGTTGGAACAAGCTATGCTGTGTTCGTTGGTCTAGGTGCAACGTTAGTAACGATTGCAGATGTAGTATTTTTCAATGAACCAATAGGCATTGAGAAAGTTATATTAATAAGTGTATTAATTATCGGTGTCATCGGTCTTAAGATGGCAACACCAGAGGAGGCGAAGTAATGTATTGGTTAATTTTAGTACTTGCCGGTATCTTTGAAATGCTAGGTGTTGTCGTGATTAATATGTATTCAAACACACATCAAAAGCGTTATGTTTTATTGCTGATCCTTACATTTACATGTAGTCTTTATTTTCTTTCCGTTGCGTTAATTGCAATTCCGATGAGTACTGCATATGCTATATGGACCGGTATTGGTGCAGTAGGTGGAGCAATTGTAGGGATTTTGTTTTACGGAGAATCGAAAAATGTATTACGTTTATTTTTTATGGGCTTAATTTTAGCAAGTACCATTGGATTGAAGTTGTTCCATTAAAAGTAAAGTGTCACATACCGTATTTGGTGTGTGACACTTTTTTTATCTTTGCTTTAATTGTATCGGATAAATATCGGTAAACGTTGCTTCAATGACTTTTGACATAATGTCGTAGCCGAATACATGTGGATGTAGTCCGTCATCTGTAAGTTCGTTGCGTAAATAGTCGATGTCATCTTTAGTTTCAGTCATTTGTGTATAGTAATCGATAAATAATGCGTCATGTTCTGTACATAGTTGTTTGATTTCGTTATTTATTATCTGAACAAGTTTTGAGCGCGTTATAAATCCTTCTAACTTAGGTCGGTTCGTTGATGTGAGTGTAGTGACTGCAATATTTATGTTATTTTCATTTGCCATTACAATCATTGCTTCGATGTCTTCAAGGATACGTGTCTTAATTTGTTGCTGGTTGTCATTACTTTGATCAACGTCGAGCGCTTTCGTATTATTAATGCCAATCGATAAGACGATCCAATCTGGTTTCAACTGGATACTATCTGCTGTAAATCGGTCGCGTACCCATTGCGTACGATCGTTTCCAATGCCACGGTTAATCATTCGTTTGCCATTGTTTAATTGCAGGTAGCTTTCTATATCCCAGTAATCAGTAATTGAATCACCGATAAAGACGATTCCTACAGGGTCGTTATGATAAAGTATCACTTCATTTCTATGATTAAAGCTTTCTCGTAATTTATTTACGGGATGTCCTTCTTCTAACTTTGGTAAATGGATGTAATTCGGTCTCATCAGTTTTCTCCTTTGAATTTGAAAGATTTATATGTTGTTTATTATATACCTAGAACAGTGTAATCTTATGGATTTTTAATTGTTTCGTATTCATGTATAATTAAATAATAATAAAAAAAGGGGTGATTGTCTTGAAATGTCCGAAATGTGGTTTTAATCAGTCGAAGGTGATTGATTCACGACATGCAGACGATTTGACTGCAATCAGAAGACGTAGAGAATGTGAAGATTGTGGTACACGTTTTACTACTTTCGAAAGAATTGAATTACAGCCATTAATCGTCGTAAAAAAAGACGGCACAAGACAAGCATTCAACCGTGATAAGGTGTTGCATGGTTTAGTCCGTGCATGTGAAAAGCGACCTGTTGCTTTTGAATCACTTGAAAAAATTACAACAGATGTTGAGACTGCTTTACGTGAAAAAGGTAAGACGGAAGTGTCTTCGGTTGATATCGGTGAATTGGTAATGGAGCATTTAATGACTTTAGATCAGGTTTCCTATGTAAGGTTTGCGTCTGTCTATAAAGAATTTAAAGATGTCGATCAGTTATTACGTACAATGAGCGGTCTATTGAACGATAAAGATAAGAAGTAGGTGTCAGCATGCAGCATTATTTTACGGAATTAAACGGCACGGATCAGTTTACCGTCACGACAAACTATATAAGTACACATCTCACTGAAGATGTTCTTAAGACACTTTATACACCTTTAATTGGTATTGAATGTGTCGGTGTCTATCAGTTCTTAAGTCAGTTTTTAAATGACTATAACCAGGTTAGTAACGATTACACACATTATATTTTCTTAAGTGAGCTGAAGATGAATTTGAGTCATTTCGAAGTGATTCGCAAACGGCTTGAAGCAATTGGTTTACTTAAGACGTATATGAGAATAGATGATAGCAATCAGAAGTTTATCTATAAATTAATCAGTCCTGTAATGCCTGCACAATTTTTTAATGACCCGATGCTTTCTGTGTTCTTATATCAGCAGGTGGGTAAGCATCGTTATCAAGTGTTGAAGAGTAGATATTTTACAAATAATATAGATTATGATGGTTATCGGGATATTTCAAGTAAATATATGGACGTATTTGGTACGCCGAAATCTCCTGAACCAGTTGTATTCGAATATAATAGTGAGATTATTAAACAAAGTGACCCATATGGGATTCCTATTCATCACCAGACATTTGATTTTGATATGCTTGAAACATTGCTGGCACAGAATTTAATCACAAGTGAACAGTTACCTAAGAAGACGCGTGATTTAATTTCTCAGCTTGCTGCATTATATGATATTGCACCTACAGAAATGCGTCAGATTATCTTGAAGTCACTTACAAGCAATCAAACGATTTCTCATGAAGAGTTACGCAAAAATGCACGTGATTTCTATAAGATAGAACACGATGGTGCACTACCAACTTTACAGTTTCAGGAACAGTCAGATAATATAAAGCCTGAAGATAAGGAAGCGAGCACTCTACTGAACTGGTTTGAAAAGCTGGATACCACTAGTCCAATCGACATGCTGACTTCATTTAGTAAATCAGAACCGACCTTAAAGCAGAAACGCATGATTGAATCTATTTTAGAACGTGAACAACTGCCATATGGCGTATTTAATATTCTTATTCAATATGTATTGTTTACAAAGGATATGAAACTCCCGCAGGCGTATATTGAAGAGATAGCCTCTAACTGGAAGAAACAAAATCTAAAAACAAGTCAGGAAGCTTATCATTTTGTAAAATCAATGGATAAGAAACGTACGGAACGTAAAGATAAATCAAGTAGACCGAAACAATATTTACCGCCTTCTAAAGAGATGACACCTAAATGGTTAACGGATGAACCGATAGCAAGCAATAAAATTGATGAAAATGTCGATCTGGAAGCGGAACGTCGTAAGTTACAGCAAGAACTCAATCAATTATGGGAGGAGGATAAATGATGAAACCAATGGGCTCAATATTAAACGCTAACAGTGAAATCTTTAAGCGTATTGAAAAGATTAAAAAAGAAACGATAAAAGATCCTGAAATAAGTGCGTTTATTGCTGCTAATCATGTTACCGAGCAGATGATAGATAATGATTTATCTGTCCTCCAGGAATATAAAGATTCTTCAATTATGTGTCAGGATTGTGCATCTTATGGCCAGTGTAAGAACTTTGTCCCTGGTCACACGCCTGAACTATATATTGAAAATAATCACATTAAAATCAGACATTTGCCATGCCCTTCTAAGCTTGCTTATGATGAAGAACAGAAGATGAAACAGTTTATAACGGCAATTCATATGCCAAAAGATGTCCTGAATGCAAAGCTTGCAGATATTTATCTCGATGATAAAACGAGAATTGATATTGTCAGACGTGCGGGGCTAGTATGCAGAGATATCGCAAAGAATGTCGATACGAAAGGGATGTATATCCATGGACCATTCGGTACTGGAAAATCATTCATTTTAGGTGCAATCGCAAATGAATTGAAAGAGCGTCATATTTATACGACGTTAATGTACTTCCCGGAATTTATCCGTGAATTAAAATCGGGCTTTAACGATGGTACATATACGGAGAGATTAAATCGAGTAAAGAATACGCCTGTTCTGATGCTCGATGATATCGGTGCAGAAGATTTAACACCATGGGTACGCGATGAAGTGTTAGGACCGATATTAAATTATCGTATGATGAATAATATGCCGACATTCTTTAGCTCAAACTTTGATTTTAAAGAACTAAGTCATCATTTATCAATAACGAAACAAGGTGCAGAACAGACGAAGGCGCGACGTATTATGGAGCGTATCGAAACATTAAGTGATGAATATATGTTATCAGGGAAAAATTATCGACGTGAAAAATAAGTTTGAAAATTACAATAATAGGTGTATAATATACATTAACAAACAACAAAACTAAATTCGTTCATATATTAATTTAATGAATCAATTTTATATATTAATATTGTAAGGATACGATAGTCTATCATTAATTTTTTAGAGAGCTGATGGTGCTGAGAATCAGTAATTAAGATAGATTGTTACTCCCTTATAGGTATGACAACTAATCATTGTCCGGCTCAAGACCGTTATCTTATGCAGAGTTGCTGAGTGATCAGTAATTAGGGTGGTACCACGAATTGACTTCGTCCCTTTTTGGGATGGGGTCTTTTTTTGTTGTTTAAAATAATATAAAAAAGTGAGGCGTTTTGAATGGGTGAAATTAATGTTAAATTTCCAGATGGTAATGTAAAAAGTTTTGAGGCTGGCGTTACAACTGAGGATATTGCAGGTTCAATCAGTCCTGGTTTAAAGAAGAAAGCTTTAGCAGGAAAATTTAATGGACAGATGGTAGATCTATCAACGGCACTTGAAACAGATGGAGACATCGAAATCATTACGCCTGAGTCTCCTGAAGGTATAGAAGTATTACGTCATTCCACTGCACATTTAATGGCACAAGCGTTAAAGCGTATGTATGGTAATGTACATTTCGGTGTAGGTCCTGTTATTGAAGAAGGATTTTATTACGATGTAGATACTGAACATAAAATTTCAAGCGAAGATTTACCTGAAATTGAAAAAACAATGCGTCAAATTGTCGGTGAAAACATTAAGATTGAACGTCGTGTTGTAAGTCGTGATGAAGCAAAGCAAATTTTTGCCGATGATCCGTACAAACAGGAATTAATCGATGCGATTCCAGCTGATGAAAATGTAACGATCTATTCTCAAGGTGAATTCACTGACCTTTGCCGCGGTGTACATGTGCCATCAACTGCTAAAATTAAAGAATTTAAATTATTATCTACAGCTGGTGCTTACTGGAGAGGTGATGCGAACAATAAGATGTTACAACGTATCTACGGTACAGCGTTCTTCGATAAAAAAGCATTGAAAGAACATCTTCAGGTTTTAGAAGAGCGTAAAGAACGTGATCACAGAAAGATTGGTAAAGAATTAGAATTATTCACTACAAATCAACTTGTCGGTCCTGGATTACCATTATGGTTACCAAATGGTGCTACAATTCGTCGTGAATTAGAACGCTATATCGTTGATAAAGAAGTTGCGTTAGGTTATGACCACGTGTATACACCAGTTATGGGTTCAGTTGATCTTTATAAAACTTCTGGACACTGGGATCATTATCAGGAGGACATGTTCCCGGTTATGGAGATGGACAATGAGCAAATGGTATTGCGTCCGATGAACTGTCCACACCATATGATGGTCTATAAAAATAAACCACATTCATACCGTGAGTTACCAATTCGTATTGCTGAACTTGGTACAATGCACAGATATGAAGCAAGTGGTGCTGTAAGTGGATTACAACGTGTACGTGGTATGACTTTAAATGATGCACATATCTTCGTTCGTCCGGATCAGATTAAAGATGAATTTATCCGTGTTGTGCAACTTGTGATAGATGTATATAAAGACTTCAAATTTAAAGATTATAAATTCCGTCTAAGTTATAGAGATCCTGAAGATACTGAAAAGTATTTCCAGGATGATGAAATGTGGGAGAAAGCACAATCAATGCTTAGAGAAGCGGTTGATGAAATGGGCTTAGATTACGAAGAAGCACCAGGAGAAGCTGCATTCTACGGTCCAAAACTCGACGTACAGGTTAAAACTGCGTTAGGTAAAGAAGAAACTTTATCAACAGTTCAATTAGACTTCTTATTACCGGAACGTTTCGATTTAGAATACATTGGTAATGACGGCGAGAAACACCGTCCGGTAGTTATTCACCGTGGTGTTATCTCAACAATGGAACGATTTGTTGCTTTCTTAACAGAAGAATATAAAGGTGCATATCCTATTTGGCTTGCTCCAAATCAATTAGAAATTATTCCTGTGTCTAACGAAGTGCATTATGACTATGCGCGTAAATTATATGATGAGTTAAAATCTCAAGGTGTTCGTTGTCATATTGATGACCGAAATGAAAAGATGGGCTACAAAATTCGTGAAGCACAAATGCATAAAGTGCCATATCAAGTAGTTGTTGGAGATAAAGAAGTAGAGAATAATGAAGTAAACCTTCGTCAATATGGTTCTAAAGATTCTAAAACTTTAGATCGCGACGAGTTTATCTGGAATTTAGTAGATGAGATTCGTCTAAAAAAATAATGATTTGATTTTTTATGAGTCTATGTTTTAAAGAAAAATCATCATTTAATGTTTTAACGTGTTAAAAAAGAGGTTGAAATAATAATTTATGTCATGTATATTAGTAACTAACTTAATATTCCTCGTTGAGGTAGAGGTTGCACTGTTTATGAGTAGATGATGGATATGTCATACACATAAACGAAGTTTATCGAAAGGAAGCAGTGCCGAAGGAATAATGTGTATGAACATTATATCCTGGGCTAACATTGAACAAGTGTTAGACTGTCACATCTGTGATGCGCTACTTAATTTTGATGATTATACTTTCAAATGAGTACGCGTATCATACGTGTGCTCATTTTTTATTTTTGAAAGGAAGTCAATATATGCAAAGTACGAATGGAGTACAAAGAAAATTGAAACAGCGCCATATTTCGATGATCGCTATTGGTGGCTGTATCGGAACAGGTTTATTTATGACCTCTGGAGGAGCGATACGTGATGCTGGCCCAGGTGGTGCGTTACTTGCGTTTACGATTATTGGTATTATGGTATTTTTCTTAATGACAAGTCTTGGTGAAATGGCAACATATTTACCGATTTCAGGTTCATTTTCTACCTATGCAACACGCTTCGTAGATCCATCTCTTGGATTTGCGCTTGGCTGGAATTATTGGTTTAACTGGGTGATTACAGTTGCAGCAGATGTTAGTATTGCTGCGAGCGTCATAAAGTACTGGGCACCGATGGATTTCTTACCGGGTTGGGCATGGAGCTTAGTGTTTTTAGCAATTATTTTATTTTTAAATACATTGTCAGTTCGAGTTTATGGTGAAAGTGAATATTGGTTTGCGATTATAAAAGTTGCTACTGTTATATTATTTTTAATCATCGGATTACTAACAATCGTTGGAATTTTAGGTGGCAAGTTTATCGGTTTTGATAACTTCACGACAGGTGATGCTCCATTTGTCGGTCATGGTTTAACAGGGTCTTTCTTAACGATTCTTGGCGTATTCTTAGTAGCCGGATTTAGTTTCCAGGGTACAGAACTTGTTGGTATTACAGCAGGTGAATCAGAAGAGCCGGAAAAAACTATTCCGAAAGCGATTAAACAAGTTTTCTGGAGAATTTTAATTTTTTACATTCTCTCTATTTTAGTCATCGGATTAATCATTCCTTACACTAATCCTAACTTAATGGGTGGAGATAGTGTTGCGAAGTCACCATTTACGTTAGTATTTGAAAATGCTGGCCTTGCATTTGCAGCATCCTTTATGAATGCTGTTATCTTAACATCTATTCTATCAGCGGGTAATAGTGGTATGTATGCTTCAACGCGTATGTTATATGCGATGGGGAAAGATGGATTAGCATCACGTAAATTCTCAGAAACAAATCGCAAAGGCGTTCCTATTCCGAGTTTACTTGCAACGTTTGTTGTGGTGGTAATCATCTTCTTAGTAGAACGTGTTGCCAGTGGTGCTTACGAATATATCGTGGCAGCAAGTGGTTTAACAGGATTTATCGCCTGGCTTGGTATTGCAATTAGTCATTATCGATTCAGAAGAGCGTTTTATGCTCAGAACAAAGATATATCAGTATTAAAATATAAAGCGATGTGGTTCCCATTCGGTCCGATATTTGCATTTGTTCTTTGTTTATTTGTAATTATCGGTCAGGATACGGATTTAATTTTAGGTGGTAAATTCGATCTAAATGGTTTCTTGATTACTTATATGGGGATTCCAATTTTCTTAGCGTTCTATTTCTACCATAAACTGAAATATAAAACGCGTAAGATTCCTTTAACTGAAGTTGATTTATCTCAAGATACAGATATGAGTGAATATGAAAAAATAGATGTTGACTTATAAATATTAGCCTGTTATACTTAAGTCTGTTGAATACGAAACGGACAAGTAGAAGCATCCCGCTTCTCGCCCTGAAGACGCAAAGAGCAGTTACAGGGTTAAATAACATGGTTAGACATGTCTATTTTTTAGCGGGTGCATTATGCATTCGCTTTTTTGTTTGTCTTCGTAAATCAAATAGGAGGTGTCAACCATAGCTAAAGATCAAACTCAAATCAATGACAAAATTCGTGCGAGAGAACTTCGTTTAATCGGTCATGATGGTGAACAACTTGGCGTTAAAACTAAGTTCGAAGCAATTGAAATTGCAGAACGTGTTAACCTTGATGTCGTGTTAGTTGCTCCAAATGCGAAACCACCAGTAGCCAAAATTATGGATTACGGTAAATTCAAATTTGAACAACAAAAGAAAGAAAAAGAAGCACGTAAAAATCAAAAAGTTGTTGTCGTTAAAGAAATTAGATTAAGTCCAACGATTGAAGATCATGATTTTAATACGAAACTTAAAAATGCTCGTAAATTCTTAGAAAAGCATGACAAAGTTAAAGTATCAATCAGATTCCGTGGTCGTGCAATCACGCATAAAGAATTTGGTCAACGTGTGTTAGAGAAATTTGCAGAAGAATGTAAAGATCTTGCGACAGTTGAACAAAGACCAAAGATGGATGGCCGCTCAATGTTCTTAATGTTAGCGCCAATCGTCGACAAAAAACAAAACTAGGAGGAACAAAACATGCCTAAAATGAAAACTCACCGTGGTGGAGCTAAACGTGTTAAAAGAACTGGTTCAGGAAAATTAAAACGTTCAAGAGCTTACACTTCACACTTATTCGCAAACAAATCAACTAAACAAAAACGTGGACTTCGTAAAGCGTCATTAGAATCTAAAGGCGATCAAAAACGAGTAGCA
>CABFOD010000041.1_pt1 | contig 12931 bp, 14 predicted proteins | sample 3521941 | NCBI WGS metagenome assembly CABFOD01 (sample SAMEA5312449, study PRJEB27640) | indoor metagenome | biome: indoor environment; feature: uncontrolled; material: polymer tiles stone | place: Germany | collected 2014-07-07
AAAAAAACATAAAAAGAGGCCGTATATAAACCCGGCCTCCATCGTATTACAATTACTTATTTAATTCATTGATGATTTTTTTGTCGTTGTGTGTGTAGATGATGTATTTTTTATCTTTAGTGTCTAAAAGGATACGATTAGTTTTACCAAAAGTTGAACCGATCCGTACTACTTTCTCATCGTTATTCTCATCTGCACCAGCGTAAATGTTTGTATCTTCTTTCACGCTTAAGATGTCTTCGTTCGGAATTGTGATGTCAGCAACACGCCATTTGATATTTACTTCTTTATCGTTCTTAGTAATTCTCATTGCCATTTTTAATACACATCCTTATTTATTTGATACCATAAATATACCCCTTTTTGTGACGACTTACAATTAAACCGATGTTTTTTCCCGAAAAAGAATGAAAATTACGTGATATGATTGAATTAATAAAACAAACAATAGAAAGGCAGAAATTAAGGAGGATAATATTGAATAAAAAATTTCAAATGTATGTATTACTACTCGGTGTTGTTGTCGTTGCTTCAACTTTACGAGCACCGCTCACAGCAATTGGTCCAATGATTTCAGAAATAGGTGATGCATTAGATCTTCCGAAATCCTTACTTGGAATGCTAACGACGATTCCCCTGATTATGTTCGGGATTGTGTCACCGTTTGTGGCGCGTTTCTCTCGTTCTGTAGGGCTGAGTGTTGCATTAATGATTGGCATGTTTATTCTACTCTTTGGTCTTATCATTCGTATTATTCCGAACATCTCTATGTTATTAACGGGTACGGTATTGATTGGTATTGGTATAGCAATAGGAAATGTAATACTTCCGAGCTTTGTAAAATGGCGTTTTCCTGAACAGATGGGGTTGATGACGGGTGTATTTGCTGCGACGATGAATATGACAGCTGGTATCGGTGGTGGTTTAAGTGTGCCATTAAGTAAGGTTAATGATGGGGGATATCAGTATTCACTAGGGTTCTGGATATTATTTAGTATTGCTGGTATTTTACTATGGATGCCACAACTAAAGTATAATCCAAGGTTATCTGTAACAGAAAGTAAGCGTCCTATATACAAATCTAAACTTGCGATTGCAATTGCTTTAATGATGGGATTTCAGTCGATGAACTTTTATTCAACTGTTACTTGGTTTCCAGATATTTTAATGTCTTATGGCGTTGATCAGGAAGCAGCGGGTTATTATTTAATGCTCAATCAGTTTGCTCAATTACCGATGACATTCCTGATGCCTGTTATTGCAATGAAAATGAAAAATCAACGTCCACTTGTGTATTTATTTACAGCATTATTTTTAATTGGCTTCAGTGCATTGTTAGTCGGCAAGACAATATTTATCGTCATTGCCATGATAGCGACTGGTCTGGCAGGTGGTGCGGCATTTAGTCTATGCATGTTGTTCTTCTCACTACGTGCTAAGACTACTGAAGATGCGATTGAATTGTCAGGCTTCGGTCAATCGGTTGGATATTTTGTAGCAGCAATTGGTCCTATGCTGCTCGGATATTTACATGATGTATTTAATAGTCACACACCGAGTTATATTATGTTCTTCGTAATTACCATTTTGATGTTTATATTTGCTTTCATCTCAAGCCAGAATAAATATATCTTTGAATAGAAAAACTGCTCAGTGATTTTAACTGAGCAGTTTTTTACGTTTCATTGTCTTAAATTGCATGTATTTACTGTAACTATAAAGGATAAGACCCGTCCATATACAGAAGAAAGTTAAAAGATCGGTCATACTAAATGACTCCCCGAACAAAAAGACACCTTGCAATAATATTAAGGTTGGTGAAATATATTGTAAGAAGCCGATTAAAGATAATGGGATACGCTTTGCACCTGCAGTAAACATGATGAGTGGCACTGCAGTAGCAACTCCGGCAAAAAGTATTAGAAAACTCGTATGATTCATACCAAAGTGTTGTTCGCCTTGTTTCGCTAACAGTATGAGACCAACAATTGCAACTGGTAATGAAATGATTGTTTCAAGCGCAATACTATAGATGGCATCGATATTGACAAACTTCTTCATCAGTCCATATAATGCAAAACTCAAAGCAAGAATAATTGATAAGAGAGGGAAAGTTCCACTACTCATCGTCATATAAAGCACACCGATTGCTGCAAAGATAATCGCAAATGTCTCTAATAAATTAAAACGTTCTTTCATAAATATAAATCCAAGTGCGATACTCATCAATGGATTGATGTAATATCCAAGACTTGCCTGCAACACATGGTGGTTGTTGATCGCCCAGATAAAGATACCCCAGTTCACCATAATTACGACACTCGCAACAATTAGTGCAATCAATTCTTTTTTACGATGGAATAACGCTTTCGTGTCTGTTTTAAAGGTGCTCCATTTCTTTAATGCGACAATCAAGATTACCATGAATACAGCTGACCAGATAACGCGATGAAATAATATCTCATACGAGTTGAAGCTATCGACCGAGCGCCAATACGTAGGGAGTAATCCCCATAATAAATATGCACCACCTGCGTAGAGTACGCCTTTTGTATTTTCCTGCATATATACACCTCCGTCTTTTCTATCATCATCATAGCAAAACTCTATTATGTCATGCTTAAATGATGCTTAAGTGCAGAATAAATAGTGTTTCTACACATTTTTAATGCATGTGGTATAATACTTACATTGTATGTTGTTAATTTCATACATCTAAGGAGAGAAACAATGAAAAAGTGGATAAGTATTTTGCTTATGTCAGTAGTACTTTGTGCATGTGGGAAAGCAGAAGAAGAACCTAAGAAAGTCGATCATCAGCCTGATATAGAAGTGAAAGTAAAACCACCAGTTGATAAGAAAAAGACTGATGAAACTAAAAAAACAGTGAAAAAAGAAAAGCATAGTAAAAAGCAAAAGAACGACAAGAACAGTACATCAACTTCTAAAACTGTTCAAACATCAAGAAGCTATGATACAGAACGCTATAATCTTGCAAGAACTTGTCTTGTGACCCCGGGTAAAGAAAAAGAAGCTGATTGTCAGGACATTAGTCACACCTCTGAATATTCAAAAGCATGGAACAATCTGACGAGTGAGGGCTATATTTGTAGAAGTGGTCAATGTAATTTGGCAGTTCAAACCGAAACTGAAGAGAAGATTATTGAGAAACAAGAGAAGGTCACAAATGAACAGAAGAGCACTGTCCCGATTACAACTGAAGTCATCCCTGTTACACCTGGTAAAACGACAGAACCAAAAACAACAGAACCAACAACGGAACCGCCACAAACAACAGAATCTGATGAAGTAAGAACGAATGAATCGAAAACGACAGAACAAAAAAATACGCTGACAAAAGAAGATACAAAGCAACAATCAAGGTCAGCAGTGCAGGACAATTCAGATGATAACCATCAATGATATTAAAAGAGCATACAATCCTCTAAAAAATAATGAACATCAACATTCGATGGAAAGTTATATGAAAAATAACTTTCCATTAAACTCTCACCATTGTCGGAACGTGAAGCTTTAAAATGGATGACAAGAACATAAAAAAATCGACTCAAACTAAAATGAGTCGATTTTTTGTGTTCAAATGTAGTCATAAACATTTGACTAGAATGAGTTGGGCGAAATAAAGGGGGTTATTTCATTTATTTAATACTCATTGACTTATAATGCTAGTATAATAATATGTGAAATATATTTCAATAAATATGTGATGTATTTCACAGAAGTGTCAAATATGAAGGAGATGTGTCCAATGACCGGAAAAACGCATGTAGCACTCGGTGTGCTAATCGGCACATCTTATGGGATGAATGCTGCTTATGATATCAGTTCTTTTGCCGGTATTATCGGTACTACAGCACTGTTTAGTATTGTACCTGATATTTGCCATGCTGGTAGCAGGCTCGGGAAAAAGATATGGCCAATCAGTTCGTTAATTGCACTTATTTTTGGACATCGTACACTGACGCATTCAATCTTTTTTATGTTACTTACAGGTATATTACTAATTGTACTGAATGTTAATACGATATATGTGATCAGTGCAGTACTCGGTGTAATCAGCCATTTGTTATTAGATATGTTAACACCGCGTGGCGTAACTTTATTCTTCCCGATAGATAAGAAAATTGTTTTCCCTTTTACATTTAAGACTGGTGGGATTTTAGATTTGTCACTTGCAACGACTTTTAGTGTGTTAACGATGTATCTATTTTATATAGAAATGTTTCATAGAACATTAGTATGGCTAAACTAATCATGATAAAATATGAATAAACATAATTTTAAAATAATAAAGTATAAGGAGAATTTCACGGATGAACAATAAATTAAAACAATACGGTCATACAACTTTAGCTGCACAATTAGAGCGCTTATCTAATGATAAAAAGGTTGAGTTACAAAATATGCTGGAGCAGCAGAATTTTGATAGCATCAAAAAGTTATATGATGAAGTTTATGTTAATCGAGAGGTAAAGTTACCACAAGGTGAAATTAAAGACGTTGAGACAATCATCAAAGATGAATTGTCAGAAGAAATACGAAATACATATAAAGAAAAAGGATTAGAAGCAATTAGACAACTTAAAATAGCGCCTGTATTGATGGCAGGTGGTCAAGGTACACGTTTAGAACATCCAGGACCTAAAGGTACATTTGAATTTGATGGGAAAAGTTTGTTTGAATTTCAGGCTGAACAAATTATTGCTTATAATGAAACATATAACATCAATATGCCATGGACAATTATGACAAGTGACATTAATCACGAGGAAACATTAGCTTACTTTGAAGCACATCATTATTTTGGTATGCCAAAAGAAAATATTACGTTCTTTAAGCAACCGAATATCGTGGCATTGAGTGAGTCAGGTGAATTATTATTAAATAAAGAACAATCACTTCTTACAACGCCGAATGGAAATGGTGGTATTTTTGAAGCATTGCATTCATCTGGTGTAAATAAAGATTTAAAGGATAAAGGCGTAGAATATCTTTATATCAATAATATTGATAATGTTCTCGTAAAAGTGTTAGATCCAATGCTTTGTGGATTAGCAGTAGACAGTCAGTCAGATGTTACTACAAAGACAATTGCAGCTAAGGATAATGAAAGTGTAGGACGTGTTATTGAAGTTGAAGGTGTTAAACAAGTTATGGAGTACACTGAATTACCTGAAGGTGAAGAGAATACATATCGTAACGCAAATATTGGTATTCACATCTTTAAATTAGATTATTTAATAGCGCATGCTGAAAGTGAATTACCATATCACTTAGCAATCAAAAATTTAGAGCAATTAGACAGTGATTTAAATCCTGTAAAGCAATCAACATTAAAGTTTGAGAAGTTTTATTTTGACATCTTCCGTTACGGTCAATCATTTAAGACACTACAAGTTGATCGTGCAAGTGAATTTAGTCCGTTAAAAAATAAAGAAGGTAAAGATAGTATTGAAACAGCGCGACAGGACTTAATCAATAATAAATTATTGTAGAGGTGAAGTACTTGAAATCTAAAACACATATTTATGTCATCATCATGATGTTAGCACTTGTGGCTATAAATCTCTATTTATCATACTATTACATTCTTGGTCCCGGACGCGGAGAAGTTAGCTGGATGGGATTTGTATCTTTATTTGCTGCTTTAATGCTTATCGGACTAACGTATAAGTATTATCAATCTCAAAAAAAGATTAATATGGATGATTTTAATTCACATATTAAATCAGATGATGACCGTATCATTAAATAACTTAAATTTAATAACAGAAAATTAAATCTTCTGGATGTATATATTAAAGTAATAAACGATGTGTAATGTTATTTGCATTATAAATTGAAATTTTAGGCATAGGGCGTGTGAATGTAATGAAGAATAAATGGTTTTTGCCGGTTGTCTTATCGTTAATTGTACTTGCATTAGTATTAGCAAGTGTCATATTTTTATACTTAAATGAGCAGGACAAGAAGAATACGATTGAAATTGATGAACGAATAAAGACACACGTATTAAATGTCGATGGTAAAGTTAAGCTGAACTTATCGAACTATTTTCAGGAAGGTGAACAGAAAGAAGCGGTTCAAATGCATGTGGAACTAGGGGATACCGTACAAAAAGGTGATCCATTGTTCACATATAATGATGAAGCCCTGTTCTCTAAAGAAAAAGAAGTTGGGCTTTCATTAGATAATAAGATGATAGAAAAAGATCAGATAGAAGGACAAATCCTGGCGATGGAAATGGTCCAAAGTGATACTTCTTCTCAAAATAAGCTTGATGAAATTGAAGCTCAGTTAAACTGGCTGGATTCTGAACTATCTAAAGCAGAGAATAATATTGATATATTAAAGGAAAAGCAGACACAAATTTCAGGAAAAATTGATGATTTAACAGTTAAGGCAAGTACTGACGGAAGAGTTGTTAAACTGGATAAGGCTCAAATAGAGAAATTCTCAGAAAAAGCACAGACAAAACCGATTCTGGTTGTGACAGATAAGAAGTACTTTGTAGAAGGTACAACAAGTAGAAAGCAGATTGACTTCCTTGAAGAAGGATTGAAGTTTGATGCTAAACACGTGCAAAACAAAGATAAATTATACAATGGAACGGTGGATACATATGAGCAGATAGCAGTAAATCCTGAATCTAATACACAGCGCTTTTTATATCTAGGTAGTTTAGATCATCATAAAGATCTTTATGTCGGAGATAAGATGAAAGTTAAGATTCATCTATCCTATAAAGATCATATTTGGTTACCGGAGCGATACGTGAAGAAAAAGTTAATCACACATAAAAATAAAAAGAAGCTAGCGCACCCGGTAAAAGAATATCACGTCAATAAAATATATGGTGATCAGGTAAATGAAGAGAAAGTTAAAGTGAAACGATTTGCAAATGGTCAGTACCTTGTCGTCGAAGGCCTATCTTCAATCGATGCAATAAAAGCGTTTAAATAAATTTTGTAACATTTTTATGATTGCGACTTAGCAATTTAGGGTAATTAATATTAACTATTATGTAAGCAATCAACCGAGTAGGGGGAACGTATATGAAATGGCAAGGTCGACAAGGTAGTTCGAATGTTGAAGATGCAAGAGGATCTGGTGGCGGATTCTCAGGCGGCGGTAGCCCGATGGTTATCGGCGGAGGCGGAATGGGTTGTTTAGGCATTGTTGTAATGATAATTTTCGTTTTAATGGGTGGTAATCCTGGAGATTTAGGTGGGGTTCTTGGTGGAGATTCATCACAACAAGAACAAACGCAAGACAATGGAGCAACATCTGGTGGTTCTAGCTCTCAAGATAATCCGTTTGAAACAGGTAACGTAAAGAAAGAGGCTGAGCAAGTAGATACTAAGACTGAACAGTCATTAGATGAACGTGGCCAGTTCGCTTCAGTTGTTCTTAAAGATACTGAAGATGTATGGCATGCATTATTTAAGAAATATGATCGTACATATACTGAACCTAAACTAGTGCTGTATACGGATGGTGTCCGTTCAGGCTGTGGTAATGCAAGTGCACAGATGGGACCTTTCTACTGTCCGACAGATCAAAAAGTTTATATTGATTTATCTTTCATGGATGAATTAGATAAAAAGTTTAATGCACCTGGAGACTTTGCGATGGCTTACGTTATTGCACACGAAGTAGGTCACCACGTACAAAATGAATTAGGTATCCTACCGAAATTCCACCAATTAAGAAATCAATTATCTGAAACTGAATACAATAAATATTCAGTAGCAGTTGAGTTACAGGCAGACTATTTAGCTGGTGTGTATGCGAAACATGCACAGGAAATGGGTTACACTGATGAAGGGGACCTAGAAGAAGCGATTAAAGCGGCGCATGCTGTAGGTGATGATACTATTCAGGAAAAAGCAATTGGTAGAGCAAATCCAGATACATTTACACATGGATCAAGTGCTGACCGTATGAAATGGTTTAAAAAAGGTTATGAAGCCGGCGATTTAAGTGAAGGTGATACATTTAAAGCTTTAGGATTAGAATTTTAAATCTTCAGATAATTAAGGTATACTAATATTAATTAGTATATCTTTTTTTATTTGGAGGGATGATCTTGGAATTATATTTTAACGGTCCAATCTATACAATGAAGCATGATAATGAAACTGTTCAGGCAGTGCTTGTTGATGGCAATCGCATAAAAGCAATTTATCAGGAAGTACCGGAATTAAAAGATGTTAAATACATAGATTTAAACGGTAAAGCAATGTTTCCGGGTTTTGTAGATACTCATATTCATCTTGTTGGAACAGGAATTGCACTGAGAGGTGTGAACTTTAAAGATGATGATGACATAGAGATTATCATCGAAAAAATTCGTAATGCAACTGAAAATATGGATGACGGTAGCTTTTTAATATGCGAAGGGTACAATGAAAATCAATTAGATGGATATAAAATAACGAAAGATGATATTGATGCAATCACTGACAAGAAGGTGATTATCAAGCGTGTTTGCAGACATGCAGCAATCGTTAATTCAAGTGTCTTTGAGTATTTTAATATCAATGACAATGTAGCTGATATGCCAGGTGGTCATTATGAGAAGGTAGACGGCATGTTGAACGGTTGGGTGCATGATAATGCCATGGAAGCAATGTTAGAAGTTGCATCAATAGAAGATGAAGCGTCACTAACAGGACATGTTGAATATGCAGTACAGCAATTTACTCAAGCAGGTTTAACAGGTGTTCATACAGAGGATCTTGCTTACTATAATGATTTCAAAGATGTATTGAATGCTTATCAAAATGTTATTAATAAGGATAATCCTTTTAGATTAAATATTTTGCGTCATACGGATGTCATTGAAGACGTCGTTCAATATGATTTTGATTATAATGATTATTTCAGACCAGATGCGATAAAATTCTATGCAGATGGAGCATTAGGCGGTAGAACTGCTTTGTTTAGTGAACCGTATAGTGATGAAGATACATATGGACTCGCAATCTATACGTCAGACGAACTTGCTGAGCAAGTGAAAAAAGCGCGAGATTTAGATATAAATATCGCGGTACATATGATAGGTGATAAAGCTGTTGAAATGGTGCTTGATGCGATAGAAGCTCATCCACCACGTAGTGGGCGAGATAGATTGATTCATGTGAGTTTCTTAAGAGAAGATTTAATCGAAAGAATGGCGCGTCTTAATATAATATGTGATATACAGCCGATGTTTGTTGCCTCTGATTTTCCATGGGCAATCGAAAGAGTTGGTACTTCGCGTATCCGTTACAGCTATCCATGGAAGTCATTACTTGATAAAGGCATTATTTGCGGAGGAGGTTCTGATAGTCCGATAGAAGATTTCAGACCGATGTCAGGCATTGCTGCTGCAGTAAATCGTAAAGCAGCAGAGGACAAGAGTGATGGCTATAATATGGTCGAAGCACTAAGTGTGTTTGAAGCGATATCCCTTTATACGACTGAAGCGGCTAAAGTTGCAGATAATATATCAGAATATGGAACGATTGAGGAAGGTAAGATAGCTGATTTTACAATACTTAAAGAGGATCCTTTTAAAGTAGATAGACTTCAGTTACATAAAGTAGAAGTTGCTGGTACAGTGATTGATGGAAAGCAGATTTACAACGTTGAAAATATAAACTAATCAAAAAAGTGTCACACAATTTGATGTGTGGCACTTTTAAAATTAATCTATAATTTCTTTCGCCAGTTATAATCAGAAAGAATCATATCATCTAAAGTATATTCAGGTGTCCAGTTAAGTGTTGCACGTGCTTTCGTAGCATTCGCAAGCACGAAATCCGGGTCTCCACCACGACGTTCTGATATCTTTTTGTTAAGTGCTAGGCCGGTTACTTTTTGAGCCGCATCTACAACTTGTTTTACTGAATAACCTTGTTCTGTACCTAAGTTAAATACAGTTGATGTACCATCGTTAAATAAATAATCCATTCCAAGTTGATGTGCTTTTGCAAGGTCGAAGACATGGATAAAGTCTCGAATACACGTACCATCTTCTGTTTTGTAATCATCGCCAAAGATTTCGAACACTTCTCTTTTCCCGAGCAATGTGCTGTTAATAGAAGGGATTAAGTGCGTTGGATTTTTAGTGCGCAGTCCATTAGAGCCATCCAGCATTGCTCCAGCCACATTAAAATATCTAAAGATAACGTAATTGATGCCATATCTTTCACTTACCCAGTGAATCATTTGTTCACCGATATGTTTTGATTCAGCATAAGGGTTGGTTGGAGCAATAGGTGTAGATTCCACTGCTTTAATATTAAATGAATTATTTCCATAGATAGAGGCAGTTGATGAGAACATAAATTTGTTAACACCTTTTTCCGCAATAACACGTAATACACTATTTAATCCACATACGTTATGTTCAAAATATTTTAATGGATCTTTTACAGACTCACTTACGACAATCTTTCCAGCACAATGTAAGACTGCATCAATCTGTTCAAAATCAAATATTTTTGAGAACTGTTTCTCATCGCTTACATCACATTGATAAAACTTTGCACGGCTATCAACTGCATCTCTGTGCCCTGTTGATAGGTCGTCAGCCACAATTACGTTATAATTAGAATTAAGTAACTTTGTAACTGTATGTGATCCGATATAACCAGCACCACCAGTAACCAATATAGTGTTCATGTGTAAATCTCCTTTAACGATTAAGTTATTCCTTTATTATACAATAAAATTCAATAGAACAAATATTAAAAGTATAAATTTTACTGAAACGTAAAATAAAAACCTTGTTTATTTTATTTTACACAAAAACGAAATACTTTGTTAATCTATATTTAGATTATTTAGCACAAAAAAGGAAATTGGAAAAATAATGAGGAGGGCAGTTGATGAAACAATTTAAATTTCCTAAAGGTTCTATATTCACGATTTTATTTGTTTTATCAGTTGTATTGATCTCCGGTGCCTCATTTATTTTGATGATTACGTTTGGAATGTATGGTTTAAGTCGTATCCTTATATATTTCAGGTTGGCTGAATTTACATATAATGAGAATGTGATGGATAATAGTTTCTATTATGGTTCATATATTGCGATAGGTTATTTCCTGCTTGTCGTCATAGAATATATATTAGATGACGTAAAACGCATGCAATCTGATAATAAATATTTTCAAGGATGGTATTTCCATCTATTGACGATTGGTTTATCAACAATCGTGTTTTATTTTGGTGTTCATATTAACTACCAGCATATCAAGATAAATTTCTTTGTTATCCTGGCAGTCATAAGTTTACTGTATTATTTAACTGAAATATTCTATCCTGACAGTGAAGATTTGAATAAAGAAGATGACTAGTACTTCAGTGCTAGTCTATTGATATTTATCAGTTTAATGTTAAACTGATAAATGAGGTGAGAAGATGGAAACCAATAGAAGTTATCTTGTCTGGCTTAATATTGCACGCATCTATAACGATATTCTGAAAGAAATTAACGAACAATTAAAAGAGACAGGTTATTCATCCAGTCACTTCGATTGTTTAAATCAAATAGATACACATCCTGGATGTACACAAAATGAACTATCAGAATTAATGTTTGTCACGAAAGGGAATATTACGCATTTACTTAAGAAATTAGAAGCAGATGGGTTAATAGAACGTTCTCAGGAGTGGAAAGTGAAGTATATACGATTAACCCACGAAGGGAAACGCGTTGTTGAAACACTGAGACCTAAACACACTGCATTGCAGGAAGAACTTTTCGGTGGGCTTGATCAGGACGAACAAAAAGAATTATTACAGTTGCTTCGAAAGATTAAACATAGATAATAACGATTAGATTTAGACTAAATATAAATTAAATATAAAATCTTAAAATTAAAAGAGGTAGATAATCATGAGAAAAATATTGGGACAACATCATGCATCAGGTATTACAAAAGATGCTGCAAAAAATTTAGTATTTTATACTGAGATATTAGGAATGCGTTTAGTGAAGAAGACAGTAAACCAGGATGATCCGTCAATGTATCATCTATTCTATGCAGATGGCGTGGCAAATCCTGGAACAGACATTACATTCTTTGAAATTCCGAACGTCGGCAACACATATCGCGGGACAAATAGTATTTCGCAAATAGCATTGCGCGTAAAAAGCGATGAAGCGATACATTATTTTAAAGAACGCTTTGAGCAATATAATGTGCATCATGATGCGCCAATTGAGATGAATGGTAGACTAACATTAGAGTTTGAAGATTTTGAAGGTCAACGTCTCGCGTTAGTTTCTGACCGTACAAATTCGGGTGTAGCTGCAGGTACACCATGGGAGAAAAGTATTGTACCCGTTGAATTTGGAATTACAGGTCTTGGTCCGTTTAAGATGGATGTTCAAGATGCAGAAGGATTTAGTAGTGTATTAACAGAAATATTCGGCTATAGAAGTACAGGAACATTTGTACATCCAGTCACACAACAGGAAATACTAACGTTTAGTTCAGACCTTGGTGGTACAGGGGATGAATTGCAAGTAGTGCATAATACTGAAGCCAAAGAACGTCCAGGTAAAGGTAGCATGCATCACGTTGCTCTACGTGTTAAAGACGAAGATGAATTACAAGAGTGGATAGATTTTATTAAAGAGAATAATATATCATCAAGCGGTTTCGTAGATCGTCATTTCTTTAAATCGCTTTATATTAGAACGCGACAAGGCATATTAATAGAACTTGCAACGGATGGTCCGGGATTTGATGTTAATGAGCCGCTTGAATCATTAGGTGAAAGTCTTTCATTACCGCCATTCCTTGAAGAAAAGCGCGAATGGATTGAATCACAGGTTAAACCACTACCTGAAGTGAAACATTTATAATAAAAGAAAAAGATGACTGATCAATTAAATTGATCAGTCATCTTT
>CABFOD010000882.1_pt1 | contig 12886 bp, 14 predicted proteins | sample 3521941 | NCBI WGS metagenome assembly CABFOD01 (sample SAMEA5312449, study PRJEB27640) | indoor metagenome | biome: indoor environment; feature: uncontrolled; material: polymer tiles stone | place: Germany | collected 2014-07-07
TTTACTCATATTCATATTTTTTGCAGTGTTTATACATTATTTACAAAGTAGAAAAAGTGATAGTAAATTGTTGTATGATTTAGGGTACAGTAAGTTTAACCTACTTACTTTTCTATTTGCAGACTTAAAATACTATTTACTATGTTATGCAGCGATAAATATTATTTTAAGTGTGTTTGCATATATATTAATTTATAAAGACTATCATCTTATAAATGTAATGATTGTTGCTCTATGTACGGCAGTCGTCCTAACTGCTTTATGTGTTGGTCTGATAATGGTCATACTGTTTATCTACACAAAACAATATGCTAAAAATATTAAACAAAGTAATCCCTTTTTAATGATGTATACATATATGGCATTATCAATCATAGCAGTTGTATTTTTATCTTTATCAACTCAGAGCTTGGTTAAGAATTATAATGAGTATAAGTATCAACAAAGTAGTATTAAATATTGGGATAGTGCTAAAAATACATATAAAACTGAAATATACGAACGAGGTCAACATAGAAATGAGCATCTAGAAAATGAACTAGGTAAAAATTTAAAATCCCATTATAATAGCCCTTATAACAAGGGATTCATTATTGATGCAGAAAATTTTTACGATGCTGATGGAAGCCCACTGTATAAATTGAATGAAAAAGAAAATACAAATGTAGAACCCGATGGTAAAACAATTACGATAGATAAAAATTATTTAAAAGAACATAGAATTGAAACATCAACCAATCAGAACGTTCTAAATTCTCTCGTAGATGATGACGATACACAAAATATCATCGTACCAGTTAAATATAAAAAATATAAAAAAACGATTGAAGCTAATTTTAAGGACAATTTCACATTTAGAAAAGATATCGAAAATTATAAAGATAAAGTTGATAAAAAATTAAATATAAATATTATATGGGCTAATAATCAAGTGTCATACTTTACATATGACTATGAAATTGGCGGTAAGAAAAATACACTTATTGCACCAATCGCCATAATAGAAACCGGTAATACAGATTCTCTTAATTTTGAAACATATCACTCTAATAGATATGTATTTAAAAGTAATTTAGACGATCCTTATATGACTGTAAAAAAAGGTTTAGAGAAATTCCATTTAGATGGCTATATACCTAGTGTCATGTCTGTTTACGATACGAAAGTAGATGAAATTAATAGTTTAAAAGTAAATGCATATAAATATACTGTGCTAGCTTTATTAACGGGTTTAACATTTATTATAATGACATTCACTTTCATTAGGTTGTACTTCACATCTTATGAATACAAGATATTTATTAAACGGAATTTAGGATATCGTTATCTTCAAATTCACAAATGGATTCTGACATTCCTACTATTAGTGAATTTATTAATGGGCATCTTAATTTTATCGCAACAAAATATTATATCTTATTTAATTTTCTTTAGTATCCTTTTAATTGAAATAATCGTATCTTATTATTCATTTATCAAATTAAACAAAGAAAATGTAAATCAAGTTTTGAAAGGAAAAAAAGATGATTAAACTTAAAAGCATATATAAGTCATTTGATAAAAAACAGATCATACAAGGCTTTAATTTTACGATAGAGCAAGGCGATTTTGTTATCATTAAAGGGGCAAGTGGAAAAGGTAAATCTAGTTTGTTAAATATTATTGGGTTACTTGAAGATCCAGATGATGGTGAAGTTATTTTTAATGACAAAGTAATTCGTAAAGAAAATGACAAAATAAAATTCAGACGAAATGATATCGCATATATATATCAAAACTACGGACTTTTAGAAAATGAAACGATACTTAAAAATTTAACGTTACCACTCAATGTTTCAAAAAAGGATACTTTAAGAATAGAAGAAGTCATTCAAAGAGTAGGTCTTTCAAATCTAGATTTAAAGGCTAAAGTATATACGTGTAGTGGTGGTGAGCAACAAAGAATAGCGATAGCAAGAGCAATCTTAAAGGAGCCTACAGTGATTATTGCAGATGAACCAACAGGTAACTTAGACGAAGAAAACTCTTTGAATATCATGAATATATTCAAAGAATTAAATAGTAAAGGTATTACAGTCATTATGGCTACACATGAAAAAGCATTTTTTGATATTGGAAACGAGACGATTGATATGGATTTATTGTAATATTTAAAAGGAGAAAAAATTTGTAAGTGATTTTCCTCGCGATAAGCCGTTTTTCAGTATAAATCACGAATCTTTGTTATATTTGGATATATAAAGTTGAGGAGGAATCATATATGTTTATCGCACAAGCAACGTTTTCAACTAAAGATTCGGATGCAAAGTCTATCTTAAATAATAAGATGAGTCATGCTAAACAAGACTTTGAAGGCTTTGAAGGTTTCATTGATGCAGAAGTATGGAAGTCGGAAGCGGGAAGCAAATTAGAGTATGCAATTGTTTCTAAATGGCATGACAAAAAAGACTTTCAAGCTTGGGTTTCTAGACCGGCTCATGTTGAAGAACATAAAAATATGAGTAAAGAGGCTAAGGAACAAGCTGAAGCGACAAGTCCAAAAATTGAAAAACAAATCAAAAAATACGAACTGATGGATTAAAGTTTTATCCGATTTTAAGGGATAAAAAAACATCGTTCTGACGTTTACATATAAGTTATAAATACCGCCGTTCTAACAATCATGTTAGAACGGTTTTTTATAATGAAAACATTTATGTAATAATATAAGGAAAGATGAATAATTTCTAGGAGGTTTACAGTGGAGATAAAACAAATGCAATATTTTATAGAAGTTGCGAAGTTCAAGAGTATGACAAAAGCCTCAGAGAATTTATATATTACGCAGCCTACGATTAGTAATTCAATTAAGTTGTTAGAAGAGGAATTAAGTGTAGAGTTGTTTGATCGTTCTAAGAGACAGATTGTTTTAACGGATGCTGGGAAGGTCTTTTATAAAATATGTAAGGACTTTTTAAAGATGTATGAAAATATTCCTGTTGAGTTAAATAATTTATTAGAAATTGAAGAAGGTCATGTCAGAATTGGGATTCCTACAATTATGAATGTGAATAGGTTTACTAAGCTTATTTCTGAATTCCATCAATTATATCCTAATGTTACTTTTCACATTTTAGAAGATGGTAGTAAAAGAATTGAAGATGAGATTTTAAAGGATGATTTAGATATAGGCATTACTGTATTGCCTACTGATAATAGTTTGTTTAATTCATTTTTCTTCTTCAGTGAAGAGTTGAAAGTTGTCGTGAATAAAAATCATTGTATGGCAGATCAACAATCTATTGATCTTAATAAATTAGCAAATGAGAGTTTTATCCTGTTTAATTCAGATTATTATTTAAATGACCGTATTAAGCAGTGTTGTAGGATGTCAGGTTTCATTCCTAATATTATATCTGAAAGTACACAATGGACTTTCATTGAACAGATGATTTTATCGGATTTAGGTATATGTATATTACCTTCAAGTATTACGGATTTACTCCATGAAGACTTAAAAAGCATTAGCATTAGCAATTTAAATATAGGCTGGGAATTAGCGATTATTTGGAAAAAGGAAGGCTATCAAAATCATATTACTAAAAAATTACTTGAATTCTTACAAGACAGATTCCTTTTAAACGGCTAAGTTATGCGGTTACATAGATTATTTTTATAGTTCGCATAAAAATTAACGATTTTTATAAATGCTTTAAGGGGCTTAGTATGTAGATATACGAGATATAAGAAAGGAAATGTATATGAATCATTTTAAACACCCCAATGAAAGCAGAGTAGTAAGCACGGATCAAGTTTTAGTAAACGATTTGAATAATTATAATACGTTGTTCGGAGGCGTATTAATGAAAAAGCTAGATAATAATGCTACTTTATCAGCTAGAAGACATGCAAGAGTCAAAGAATGTGTGACAGCATCAACAGATTCTATTGATTTCTTAGTACCTATTAGACAAACGGATTCAGTTTGTATTGAATCTTTCGTGTCATACACAGGGAATAAGTCCATGGAAATCTTTTGTAAAGTAATTGCTGAAGATATGTTAACAGGAGAAAGAAAGATAGCAGCTACAGCATTTTTAACTTTCGTAGCTTTAGATACTGACAAGAGACCTATTACAGTACCATCTATTGTTCCAGAATCAAAAGAAGAATTATTCTTATTTGAATCAGGGAGCAAACGAGCAAATATGAGACGACAAAGAAGAGAGCATAGCCAAGAATTAACAGAAATTATTGGTTTAGAAAAACCTTGGGAAAGAATTAAAGAAGGGAGTTATTAAAGATGTTTGCAAGTACAAATGAAATATATAATGTTCAAGATGATATCTTATCACTAGAAAAAAAACACCCTCATTTCTTTAAGAATGTAGAGCATGTTGTGAGTTTGACGAGACAATTACAAATTCATTATCAATATTTAGGGGAATTAATAAATGGTATTGATAAAGTTGAATCACAACCACCATTTATTAAAGATTCTGTATTACAAATTTATACTGAAGAAGTTAAAAAAATTACTGAAGATGAAAATGTTGATACATTAATAAATATCTTTGAAAATCATCAAGATGTAAAATATGCTCAAATCTTTTTATTAATTTTAGGTGCGAAACCTAAACTTGTCTTTGAGAATACGATTATTAAATAAAAGATTAAAAGTGAGTTGGAAACACATTATATGTGTGTATCTAACTCTTTTTTTAAGGAATAAAATATGAATGAATTAAATGTAGATAATATTGGAAAAGTTTTATAATATAATATTAAAAAGCTCATCCAGTTTATAAAAAGATAAATATTTCCCGGGCTATAATATGTAAGTGATAAAGGAGGAAATGGTTATCAAAAAGTTTAAATTCATTCTTATTATATTTATTATCGTGATTTTAATTGTCTTTATGTATATGAGGGGAAATAAAGGTCGTGAAGTGCATCACTTTAATGCTAAAGATGGTACAAAGGGAGATTATTTAATGTATCCTGCTAAACATCCTAAAGGAACGTTAGTATGGCTACATGGTGATGGTGCATATGAATATCATCATCCAGATTCTCGAGCTTATTTAAGTGGCAAAGATGGCATTAAACAAGTAGCTAAAGAAAAAAACTTAACGCTTATTGTTCCTAAAACGGTTAGTGAAGATGGTACGTGGTGGAAAAAGGGTAAGGCTAATACACAATATTTAGTAGAACTTATTTCATCACTGCCTAACCATGAACGTCTTTGGATTGGGAGTTTTTCAGGTGGTTCCGAAACAACGTCTTATTGGTTGCTTGATAGATTGCCTGAAATGAATGTTAAGTCAGGCGGTGCGGTCCTTTTTGGTGGGGGTGGTTCTCCAAAGAAAGAAGGCATTGTTAAACGACTAGAGAAGTCTAAACATATTAAAGGTTCATTCCCTTTAACTTGGATTGTTGGTGAACATGACCATGAAGGGGGTCAAACTGACGATGACCCATTTGATGCATTGATCACAAGCAAAGAGGGAGAAGCATTTTATGCTAGCCAAGGATGGGATACAAAGCGAATTGTTGCAAAGGATTACCATCATTTAATCATAAAGGATGATATCGGCCAGTACGGCGCATATTTAAAAGAAAATATAAAATAAGTAAAAACAATTCATATTAAATATTTATAAATTTATTGTTAAGATTTATGTGAATAATAGGTTTTGGCATAAAAATATTATAATTTTTTAGATTTATTTAAATTTACTATCAAAAGTAATATATTTTTATGATAACATTATATATAAATATCTATAGGGAGTGTTTAATGTGAATTGTCCAAAGTGTGGATCAGCAGTGACGCAAGATGACAGATTTTGCGGGGAGTGCGGAGAAAAGTTAACTCAGACAGATGGAAATATAACTACCGCTGCACCAAATAACAATAATGAGAAAGTAGAAAAGTTTAAGAGTTCTTTGAACTCATATAAAAAGGATACTTTAAATGAGAGTAAAGGATTTTTTAAAAATATTTTCACCAGATTAGATCAAGAAGTGATGAGCCAACATACATATAGTTATAAGTTTATAGCTTCATTAGTAGGTGCGGGACTGCTGTTATTATTAATCTTTTTATTGATTTTAGTGCCTGCTGATCTTGGAATGTGGGAACCTTCTAAATCAAGTATTGTGTTTAGAATACTCATTACTTCAGTTGTATCTTTAGCCGTGTTATTCGGTATTACATTAGGAATTATAAAAATATTAAACGTCAATTTAAGTGTACATAAAGTATTATCTGATTTTATAGCTTTCAATTTATTTTCAACGGTATTTTTCTTCTTAGGTATGCTGTTCATGGCGATTAAAGTGCCTAGCTTTGCGGCAATATTAATCATACTAAGTTTATTATTGTTCGTGATATCACCTATTTACTTAATGACGAAATACAGTAATCATAACAACATGCGTATGGCAGTTATTTATGGCATTTTGATTTATTTTGTTATCATAGCAATTATTTTACGCATATTAGTGGAAAGATCGATGTCGAGTTCATTAGAAATACTTGATTCGTTATTAAATGGTTATTAGGAGGATAGGCATGAAATATTGTAAAAATTGTGGGAAAGAACTGACTGAAGAACAAAAGGTATGTACGAAATGTGGTATGCCTGTCAACCAACAGAATAAGACTGAACAACCTAAAGAACAAAAGAAAATGAGCAAGAAAACGATTATAATCATAGCGATTATAGCTTTATTACTTTTATTAATATTTGCAGTTTATAAAGTGTTTGATTCTAAATTATCTCCAGTGAATGAAGCTAAAGAAATTTCTACAGATATTAAAAAAGGAAACACAAAAAACTTAAAAGACCATTTGAAATTTAATAATCGTAATCTCAATCAAACTGAAAGTAGAGCTTTTTACGATTACATAGTTGAAGCGGATAGTTCAGACCGATTTGCTGATGAAGTTGAAAGCAAAGTAAAAGAAATGCAAGAAAATGATGAACAAAGTACGTCTATCAACGCGGATGATGAAGCCGTTATTCAAGTAAAGAAAAAAGGTAAAAAGTATGGCATCTTTGATAATTATGACTTTGAAGTTGTAAAAGAAAGTGTTTCAATCAACCCAGATACTGATAGTACGATTACTTACGAATACGATGGAAAAAAACAAAAAATTAAACTTGTAGAAGATAATGAAAAAATGTTTGCTACGCTTCCAATAGGAAATTACAATTTGAAAGCGACTAAAGAACAAGGCAATAAGAAGTTTGAAGGTGAAATCATTGTGAATATGGCGAGTTCGTATGAAGCAATAGAGAACTTTAAACAAAAAAATATTGCCGTTAATATTGATTCAGAATATAGTTATGGCGATGAAGATGTAAATATTTATATTAATGGTAAGGATAGAGGTACATACGATTCTTATAATGAAACAGTTTATGGACCTTTCTTACCAGATGAAAAAGTAGAAGTATATGCCGAAATAACAGTAAATGACAAAACGTTTAAAACAGACACAGTAAATGTTGATAAAGCTGAAGACGGCGAAGATGAAATTACAGTAGATCTTTCATTTGATGATGAAGCAATCAAAGACTATGAAGAGAACGAAGACCTTAAAGAAGATGTGCAAACATTTATGGAAGACTATATAGATGCGTTGAACGAAGCATATGAAGAAGAAGACTATATGTACGTATCAAGTTATATCAAGAGTAGTTCAGACACAGCTGATCATATAGAAAATGTTGTTGAAGATGGTGGAGGTACTGAATTCTCATCATTAGAAGTAACAAAGTATGATAAAAAAGGTAAAACAATCACAATTGAGACTACAAAAGAAGATCAAGATGGCAACAGTATAAAATCTAAATATGTTTTAGATTATGATTCAACATTCTCTGAATTTAAAATTAAAGATTATACAGATATTTAATGCTGTTATGCTATTTTAGCCACATGAAAGTTCATGTGGCTATTTTTATTTCACATTATACATTTCTTTGATTTAAATTTTTTAATCGGTTAAAATAAATTAACCGACAAAAAAGGGGGATAACAAATGGAGCAAAATAGGTTTGAAATCAATACTTTTGAAGAGTTAAAGTGCATATCTGATAAGTTGAGAATGGAAATTTCCATGTTATTAATTGAAAAAGAAATGACGGCTACAGAAATTGGTAAGTATTTAAGTATTCCAAAAGCTAAAATCTTTTATCATTTGAAAGAACTTGAAAAATACAACATGGTCAAAATCAACCGCAGTGAAGTTAAGGGGAGCAATGTTTATAAATATTATGTTGCAACACACAATGGTTTTAAAGTTAATCCTAAATTACTGAATCATTATCAAAATGAAATCTCAGATTCAACTAAAGGTATGATTAACTCGCAGATTAATAGAACAATCGATGTGTTATTTCAATATGGATTAATTACGACTGATAATCAATTGATTTCAAAGACTATACAATCAAATTGGACGGAGAAGCAGTTTGATACATTTAATCGAAAGCTCGACTTATTAATTGAAGAGATAGATAACCAACAAAGTGACGAAAGTGAGAAAATTTATTATTTAAACGTAATTGGCTTTGAAATTGATGATAAGGTCTTTGATCGTAAGGATGATGATTGATGAGAGATATCTTGAAATATTCTAGATTTAGACAATTAATTTTTGGACGGATATTAACAAATACTGCTGATAGTATCTATTTTATAACAACTATGTGGTTGATTTATGATATTACGAAAAGTTCTACACTAACAGGAATGTTAAGCAGTTTAATATTAGTACCGAGTTGTTTACAGATGTTTTATGGTCCAATTATAGATCATTTTAATGTGAAACGAATTTTGATACATTCTCAAACTCTACAAGCTGTTTTAATTGGAATTATTGCAACGATGTTGCTTTTTAATTATGAGAATGCAATGCTTATTATCATTCTTGTAGTCACTGCTGCATTGGTAGGTGAAGTTTCGTATCCAATCAGTAATAAATTAGTACCTGCGCTACTACCGAGAGAGAAAATTGTATCTGGTAATGCAATGATGTCTTTCTCAAATCAAAGTATGGATTTAGTATTAAATACTGTTATTTCAGTCTTGATTTCTATTGTTAGCATTTATTCTTTATATGTAATGAACACGGTTATTTTTATTATCGCTGCAGTTGTATACTCGATGATTAAAATAAAATCTCATGATAAAATTGTGAGCACATTTAATTTCAAAGAATATAAAAAATCTTTATATGAAGGATTATACACAGTAAGACATTCTTTATTATGGATTTTTCAAATTGGAGCATTTGTAGTTAATTTTGGCATAGGCATGGTATATACTGCTCTACCAGTATTGTCGCACTACTTAAATCAACCTATATATTATGGACTATTTTTATCTGCAATATCTTTAGGTATGGTTTCATCAACATTGATAGTAAATAATGTTAAAAAATTTCCGTTTGGTAAAACGACGGTCGTTACTTTTGTGTTATCAGGCTTATTTTTATTGTTGGGTTTCTTAGTACCGGTTTATATTTACATCATTTTCTTTGGTTTGAGTTGGCTATCTGTAGGTTTAACTAACATTCTATTTCTTTCAGTTGGCCAAGCTATTATTCCAGAATATATATTAGGTAGAATAACTTCAATTACTAGCAGTCTAGGTGTGTTGGGTTTGCCATTAGGAAGTCTAATCGGAGGATTCTTGCTAGAAGTGATGAATCCTGTTACGTTAATTAGTACGACTGGATGCTTCTTTATCTTATTAGGTATGTTTTGGTTTGTACATCCTAAGTTATTTAAATTAAAATCTATTGATGATCTCACTTTAGAAGATTTCGATATAAAAATTGATGAAAGAAAATATGACACAAAAAACAATCCTCTAAACTAATAGTTAGAGGATTGTTTTTAATAATAGTTAGAGGATTGTTTTTAATAATTTGATTTCAGGTTCGTCTAATTCATGCCCGCCGTCTAAAAGTTCAAATTGAACGTCTTTAAACTTTGGTTGAAGGGCTTTGGATAATGCTTTCACTTTACCGGGTACAGTTAAATAGTCGTTTGAACCAGTCGTGATAATAAGCGATGTATCTTGATAACTTTTAGTGATATTGTATGCTAAATCAGAAGGATGAAGTAATAGAATACGATCGACATTTACAATGCCGTGTTCAAGTATGCCTAGTATGAAGTTGGCACCATTAGAATAACCTAGGAATATAACATTTTTAAAAGTATATGCTTTAGTAAATGAATTCCAAAATTCAACAAAGGATTCCGTCTGTTTATTAAAATCATCTCTATCTAATTCATTATGATTAAGGGGTGCAAAAAATCGTCTTTCTTTACCTTCGCCAACACTTCCTTGCATGCTTAATACATTAGCTTCAGGAAATAACGCTCCTGAAAAAGGTAAGAGTTGGTATTGATTGCCTCCGGTACCATGGAAAAGTACAATTAAAGTATCAGAGTTTGGGTTTTCTTGTAAGAAATATTCCATTCTATCACCTCCATAAATTTGAAAGGGCTGTTGTTAATGAATCGCGATTCAATTATACACCATGTATCGATTATTAATCACGATGCAGAACAATCATTTAATTTTTACCGTAATATTTTAGGCTTAAATTTACTCATGAAAACTGTTAATCAAGAGAACTATGAAATGTATCATATATTCTTCGCAGATAAATATGGTCGACCTGGAACTGAAGTGACTTTATTTGAAATGAAAGAAGGAAAGGATAATCAATTCGGAGCCAATGCTTTCGATCGATTACTTTTTAAAGTGCCATCAGTAGAATCGTTAAAATACTGGGAACAAAGATTTAATCAATTTGATGTCTGTCATTATGGAATAGAAATTTACACTGACCGCAGTCTAATCCGCTTTGAAGGACCAGATGCAACACCACTTGGTTTAATCGTGATGACAGAACAAGAAGATATAGGTCATTTCAATAGAGACGAGAACAGCATTGTTCCTTTCGAACACCAAATACTCGCTTTAGATTCAGTCCATGCTAGAGTGAGATATCCAGAAGCAAGTAAACAACATTTCCAAAGCATGTACAATTGGGAAGACTATGGCCAAACAACATTCTTTGATACAGATCTAACTGTTAACATATTGCATAACAATAATCGTCATATGTACCATGAAATACATTTTATATATGACACATTTAATCCAATAGAAGATCAAGGATTTGGAGGTATACATCACGTCGCGATATCAACAGAAACAGGAGATACTTTACAAGACATCGAAACATCATTAGACAAATTAAACATGATACATTCACCAATAAAAAACAGAGGATTTTTCAAATCTATATATTATCAAGACCCAAATCAACTCTTGTTTGAAGTCGCAACATTAACACTTAATATGAAAGCAATAGCATTTGAAGAAAAGGCATTCCAAGACATCCCACTATACTTACCAGAACACCTTGAAGAAAAACGATCATTTATCGAAAAGCAATTAAAGAAAGGGAATACATATCTGTAATTCAAAGTTCAATTTACGAGTGTGTTTGAAGTCTATTAATTATATAAGTATAATAAGTGTTAAGAACAATTACTATATTGCGAGGTGATTTTATGAAAGCATTTATAGAAAACGTGAAGCTAAGACCGAAACAGTTTATAATGTCATTCATCTTACCTTGTTTAGTGGTATGGGGAGCATTGTTAATTTTAGAAAGTAATATGCAACAAGTTATGATTTATGGAATAGTATCATTTTTACTATTTTCCATACGTTTTAATTTATATATATCGAGCGATGTTTTAAGTGAGAAACTCAATAACATCATAAAAGAGAAAAAAATCTCTAAAGAAAAACTATTTGAAATAACAGGATTAACGAAATATGAAGTAACTGAAAAAGAAACTCATTTTGAGTTTTATATGACATCGTCTAGAAAGAAAAAATATCTCGAAATGATAAAGTGTTATGATGCATAAGTAAAGAATAACAGATCTATTAAAAGAAAAATGTATCCGTATATTGGAATCTATGTAATGTTAAAGAAGCTGACACAGTTGAAGTGTCAGCTTTTTATTTTGGTAAACGCTGATATATCAACGTTGCAAAAAACATTTGGCAAGGATTATGATTCATTTTTGGTCCAATGTAAACTTTATTTGGTACACTATTTTTAAGTCTTTTACTAAATTGATAGCAAGGAGTCATCGAAATGAACTTAAGTAAGCAAATTATTCATTTAAGAAAAGAGTTTAATTTATCTCAAGAAGATTTAGCAGAAAAAGTATTTGTGAGTAGGCAGTCTATTTCTAATTGGGAACGGGGTAAAAGTTACCCTGATATAGAATCTTTATTGCTTTTGAGTAATATTTTTGATGTTTCCTTAGATCATCTAGTAAAAGGAGACGTAAATATGATGAAGAGAGAAATGAATAGAAAAGAATTTGATAAGTGGTCTAAATTGATGATGCTATTTTTAGCGTTGGCAGCTATATCATTTATACCGAGTATGATGTTTCTGGATATGTATGGACTCGTAATACCTTTTATATTGTGGTTAATAGGTATGTTTTATAGTTATAAAGTAGAGCAGTTTAAAGGAAAACATAATATTAAAGCTTATAGTCAGATTATGGATTATATGGATGGTAAAGATGTAAAAACAATTCGTGAAAGAACGAAGAAAGTTAAAATTAAAGATAGAATTGTAGCAATTGTGACACCTTTTATTTTCGCGATGATAGCTTTTTTAATTGGATACTATGGCATGAAAATTATCGGGTTATAAAAAGAGGTGGGATATAAATCCTAACTCAAAATAAATAACAACTCATTTCACTGATTTATTCAGCTAGAAATGAGTTGTTATTTATTATAAATCTACGATTTTGTTCGTGCATGCTTGCCT
>CABFOD010000676.1_pt1 | contig 12874 bp, 7 predicted proteins | sample 3521941 | NCBI WGS metagenome assembly CABFOD01 (sample SAMEA5312449, study PRJEB27640) | indoor metagenome | biome: indoor environment; feature: uncontrolled; material: polymer tiles stone | place: Germany | collected 2014-07-07
TCTCATTTCTTCAGAAATCATTTCTGTTTCGTTAATATTTTTAAAGATAATAGATGACAACGTTGGATATGTTAATTCCTTATCTAGATTAAAATAAGATAAAGCCATTCCATATCGATTATTCAAAATAACATGGTTTCTTAAGTCTGCACGATTAAATTCTCTCGTAATACCTGAATATATAACAAAAGGAAATTCTAATCCTTTACTACTATGGATTGTCATCATACGAACGACATCATCATTCGGACCGATCACACTTTCTTGTCCAAAATCTTGACCACGTTCTATCAATTCATCTATAAATCTAATAAATTGAAAAATCCCTCTCAAACTTGATGCTTCAAATTGAATCGCTTTATTTAATAATCCGTATAAATTTTGTCTACGTTGAACGCCACCAGTAAGACCACTAAAATAAGAAACTAAATAGTAATCATTGTATAATTTATCTAGCAACTGCCAAACAGGAACTGATTTACTATAGGCTTGATAATCTTTCAATTGGTTTATGAACTGATTAAGTTTTTCCACAAGCTCTGTATTTGCTTCATGATCAGCTAAATACTTATATATTGAATTGAGATAATAAATTTCTTGTGGCGCTTTATTTCTGATTTCTGCTAGCTCATCTTCTTTAAATTGGAAAGCGATGGAGCGCATTAATCCTACTAAATATTTATCTTGCAACGGATTGTCTATAACTCTTAAAAATGAAAGCATTAAACGAATTTCATTTTGTTCGAAATAGCCCTTTTTCGATTCGACATAAAATGGTATATTAGCGTCTTTAAATTGTTGCTGTAAATGCATTGCATTACTATAACTTCTTTCTAAAATAACAATATCTTTAAAAGTTGCTGGTCGATAACTTTTCGTTTTCCTGTCATATACACGCTTGTTATCAAGTATATATTGCACTTTATCAACAATACATTTCGCTTCTATTAGATTGTTATCCTCTTCTTCAAATGAATCTTGAACTAAAATATCCATTTCCAGTGGTGTATCTTGTTCGTCGTAATCAGCGCCATAATATAATTTCGCTTCATCGTTATACTCAATTTCACCTACAACTTCATCCATCATATGAGAGAATATATAATTCGTATTATTTAACACTTCTCTTCTTGATCTAAAGTTTTTAGATAAATCGATAACCTTACCTGATTCATTCTCAAATTGTTTGAAACGTTTATACTTTTCTATAAATAATTCAGGCTCTGCTTGTCTAAATTTATAAATAGACTGTTTCACATCACCAACCATAAATAAATTACCATTAAACTCTTCTCCACGTTTAATACTACTAATAATTGCTTCTTGTACTCTATTCGTATCTTGATATTCATCAACTAATATTTCATCGAAGTAATCTCTGTATTGCAACGCAATTTCTGACGGTTTACCTTCGTCATCAGTTAAAATATCTAAAGCTAAATGCTCATAATCTGAGAAGTCAATAATACGCTTATTCTGTTTTAAACTTCTGAAATACTTGATAATATCTTTCGTAATTTCAGCAATAACAGTAACTCTCGGCTGCATTTCTTGCATATCTTGAATTAAATCTTCTCTTTGTCGACTTAAATAGCCTTCTGCTAGCTCTTTTAAATGCGTAATATAGTCTTTATGATAATTTTTACCAAGCTCTAACATTTGCTCGTCGCCTTCATTTTCACTTTTAATTTTAGCGGTATTTGTCGGCAATTTTTTAAGCGCAACACCTGATTGTATAGATTCAAGCGATTTAGTCCCATCTAGAACTTGTTCTATCCAAATACGCTCACCTTCAAGATAAGTCATATGCTTATCAACTTCATTTAAATATTGATAGCAATCAATTGATTGGTAAAGCGCATTTTTTGCACTATCTAATTTCCGATTAATCAATTGATCCAGCATATTAAAGTAAGGATGTTGCAAATCCAATTCTTTATATGGTTTATCTAAATCATCTAACCATCCAAATGGATTCGCATGCGCAATACTAAAACGGTATAAACGTTTCAATATATCTCTTAACGGTTCATCAGAACGGTCATTGGATAGATGTTCAACTATATCTAAAAATGGTTGTTCATTTTTCTCGTAATACATTTCTAGAACATCATCAATCGCTTGCTCTAACAGAATGATACCTTCAACTTCATTTGCGGTTCTAAAGTTTGGATCAATATCTATTTCGTCATAATGCGCTTTAATTAATGATAAGCAAAAACTATGCAGTGTAGATATTTGTGCTTGATGAATCTTTATTCTTTGAGATTTTAAATGTTCATCTTCTGGATGTTTCATACTTTCTTGTTGAATTGCTGCATTTACTCTCGCTTTCATTTCTCGAGCACTTGCATTCGTAAATGTCACAACGAGTAATCTATTCACATCTTGTTTATTACGCATGATCTTTTGAATAATACGCTCAACTAATACAGCAGTCTTCCCGCTTCCAGCAGCAGCTGCAACTAATATATCTCGTCCTTCAGTATAAATAGCTTTCCATTGATCATCTGTCCATTGTGCATCAACTGGCTTATTTGGTAATGTCATTCTTCTTCTTCCTCCTCTCTCAACATATTGATTAATTCATCTTTGCTTAATGTATGTTCAATTTCCCTATACTGATCAGTATCTGTAATTGGGTCAATGTGACAAACAGATTTATATTCACAAAATTGGCACGGCAATTTCTTTTGATATCTCATAGGTGACACTTCAGTATGTCCATCCATAATTTGTGTCGCCGTTTCAACAAAATTAGCTCTATTTTTCTCCATTAATTTAAAGAATAAATCTTCGTCTAATGCTTTGCTGTAACTGTATAAATCACCATTTTTCTTTCGAGCAACGGGAATCATATCTGACTTAACTTGTTTGGCTAATTTATCATCAAGTGCTTCTACAACTTCTGGATTTTTATTTACATAGCCATCCATTTTAAACTTTTCAATTGTATGTTGATAAATATCATCAGATTCTGGAATTTCACCCCAGCTTGTTGCTTTAATTTCTGGCTCATGAACATGGAAATATAGAAGTGCACCTGGTGATACATCATCTTGTAAACTTAATATTGATTTGTTTTGAAGTACAACATCTAAGTATGTAAACATTTGCATTTGCATACCATACATAACTTTAGTTAAATCTAAACTTGTTTCAGATGACTTATAGTCAATAATTGAAACATAGTCTTTTTCTTTCCCTTTATACACATCTAATCTATCTATTTGTCCTCTAATATTGATAGGTATTTGTCGTTTAGTAGTAAGAGGTGTCGTTTGCAATTGATGTTTAGATGTAGAACCGAAATTCAATTCAAATTGATAAGCTTTAAATTTGGAATGACCTGTTTGATATTTCATCGCTTCTAATGTGGATTTAAGAATATTTTGGATTCTTAATTTTAAATATCTATAATGCGCTGTTCGATGTAATACATCAAATTGAATTTTAGGTAAACTTTCATCAATTGCTTCATTTATTAATTTATTCATTGCTTGTGCAGATAACTTACTAAAGTCTCCGTTAACTTCATCTGAAATATATTTCAAAGTGTTGTGGAATATATTTCCAATATCTACACTTTGAATTTGATATTTAGAGCGCTCGTTTAATTTTAGTCCATGTGACACATAATGTTTAAATGGACATTGATTATATGTTTCAAATCTGGATACACTAGCATTTATTTTTTTACCATATAATTGTTCTGATACCTCTGTATTCAATTGCACTGTATCATTTTTATAAGTTAATGCAGACGTTAAAAATTGAATCGTATGGTCTAAATGATGTATTTCTTGAGCAGCATGATATGCATCTAACCATATATCATTAACGATTTCGTCATTAAGCCAATCGTTTAAATGTTCAAATATATGCATTTGACTTTGATGTTCATGTTCTAAAAGTTGAATCGGATTCTGTTCTATACTAGATTTAAGCGATAGAACTTCTAAGTTTGTAAATAACGATTGAATCGTATCGATGAATGGGCTCTTTTCTCTCACTTCGCCACCATCTGACATCAGACTGTATGTAAATACGACTTCTCTTTTCGCACGTGTCATCGCGATATAACATACAAAGGCTTCATCCATTTGTAAAATATCACTTGTCGGACTTAGTTCTAAACCACTTGATTCTGCCAATTCTTTTTTCTCATCATCCGTAAGTAAAAGCATTTGATTAGAAACACTAGGTAGAACACCATCATTCATGCCAAGTAAAAATACTGTTTCTTTGTTATCAACTTTAGCTAAATCCATATTACCAACTGTAACTTCATCTAACGTTTGAGGAATCATAGAGAATTCTAATTCATCTAATCCACGATCAAGAATTTCTATATACTCATTTAATGATAAAGATACCTCGCCTAACACTTCTACAATATCATCAAGTATACGAATGGTGCCTTCCCATACTTGGTCTATTTGTTCAGCTTCTTCAAACTGACTCTTAATTTCTAACTCATCTCTCATCGTCATAAGATGCGTTGGCAATTCAAATTGCTCTATGACTTCGTATAATCTAACGGTAAAGTCTTCAACTGTCTTACTGTCTGATAAAGCATGATTCAACTTGTCAATTCTGCTAACTACATAATCTTTTAAAGCGATAACATTTTTTATCGTATGAATATCTTCTTCTACAAAAGTGTCTTCTTCTTTTCTTAATGATTTTTTTCCTAATTTCTCAAATGAATCAACCGTGAAAAATTCAGGATTCGTCCATCTTTTGCCAGAAATACCTCTTTCAAAAGCATAGTTTTCAAGTATATCTATTAAATGAGATGCATTTGGTATATGACTTGTTAATATACCCGTCTTCAACATTCTCATGACTGGTTCAAATCTCCAACCTGATTGAATGACTTCTAACATTGATCTCAAACATTCAATAAAAGGATGATACGCCATTTTCTTTTTAGCATCATGATTAAAAGCAATATTAAAATGTGGTAGCACTGTTTCAATTAATTGCTCATAACTCGGATCACGATAAAGAATCGCTATATCTTTAAATGACAAATTTTCTTCACGAGATAGTCTCAATATCTCTCTTGCCACATACTGAACTTCTTCTCTCATATTGGATGCTTCAATGATTTTTAAATGTTCACTATTTATTTTATTTGGTAATAATGCATCAAACTGACTTTCTAAATGTTTCAAATCTTCATTATTGTTAAATCTTTCCGCCTGACTAAAATGCTTGTGATGGATTGATATATTTAATGTATGCGCAATTTCTTCTATATGACTTAACGTTTCAGATGTCTTTCTAAATAAACTAAACGGATCTTTATCTCCATCTGTCGTTAAACCAACCGTTACAGACCTGCTATGTTTTACAAGTGCTTCAATCACTCGATATTCCAAAGTTGAAAAGTTATGGAAACCATCTATATAGATATCCGCTTGTTTTATATAATCTGAGTCTGGCATTTTTTCTATCAACTTATACAATACGTCTTCCGCTTGAACATATCGTCCTTCAAGTTGGTCTTCTAATGCTTTATATATTGTTTCAATATCACTTAATTTATCTTTCATTCTTTTAGGTATTTGTTCATTACTTTCAATATATGCCAAAATATCTTCAGGTTGTACATTATATTTTTTAAAATCTTTAATTTCATTCATCATTTTATGACTAAATCCATAATGTTGAATGGTAGATTGATATAAGTTTAATTGTTTTTTATGTGTATGCAATAAATGATACGTAAGCATTTCTAATGCTTCATCAGAAATTTGTTGTTCAATTAAGCCGCCTTCATCGCTTAGGACTCTCCAACTTAACCTTTCAAATCCAAATACTGATGTTCTAATACTTCCTTTTAATTTTGGATTTCGAACAAATGCTTGTTCATATTGGAACGTATTTTGGGTAGGTGTTAAAAATATAATGGGGTCACCTAACGGATTCTCTATCATACCTTCAGTCATCTGCTCAATCATTTGTCTTGTTTTCCCGGTGCCACTTCGTCCAGTCCATACATTTAGCTGCATTCCATTCGACCTCCCTCGCATTTTCATATGTATATATTTTAACATAAAAAGAACACCTCACTTAATGATTATAAGCGAGGTGTTTATGACATATATATTAATTTGTAGATGGGTCAAAATTATAATGGAATTGGCTAATCGGCCAGAATCTTAGTGCAACTTCACCGACAATGACATCTTCATTAATTAATCCAAACGAACGTCCATCTTTACTTACTTCACGATTATCACCTAATACAAGGTATTCACCTTTAGGTATTTTATTAACACCGTTAGAATTCACAAGATCTTTCACTTCAAAATTCTCAGTCAATAAATCACGTGATTTATTTGCTTTATTTTCTTTCAAATATTCTTCTGGTACTTTTTTATCATTAACATATAACTGATCATTTTCATATTTTACTGTATCGCCTGGCTTACCGATGACACGTTTTACATAATCATCATTTTCATTTGCATGAAATACGATAACATCTCCATTATCAATATTACCCACTTTATAGCCAATTTTATTGACGATTACTTTTTCACCGTTTTTTAAAGTTGGATGCATGGAGTCTCCTGAAACTGTGTAAGTTACAAATAAGAATTTCTGTATAAGCAAGACACATACAACTGCGACTGCAATTGCTATAAACCATTCAAATATTTCTTTTTTCAAAAATGCCACCTCATTATTATTATTTATCGAAATTCACATCTATTTGATTAAATGGATAATATCTTAAATTAACTTTACCAACAATATCTTGTTCATGAACAAAACCTATTTCTCGCGAGTCTCTACTATTACTACGATTATCCCCTAGGACTAAATACTCACCATTAGGGATGACATCACTTTTAGATCCTTGAATTGTTCTCGTACTAAAATCATCAGTTTTGATATCATTATTCAAATAACGCTCATTAACATGAGTACCATTAATATACAGTTTGTTATTTTTCATTTCAACTGTGTCGCCTGGTAATCCAATTACTCTTTTGATAAAATCAGCCTCTTTATTAGCATGAAAAACGATAACATCTCCATTGTTTATCTGTCCAATGTTTTTAACGAGTTTATTAACGATTAATCTATCTTCATCATGAAAAGTTGGTTCCATTGATTCTCCATCAACTATATAACCAATAAATAAAAACGTTCTCACTATAAATAATAATGCTAACGCTATTATTATTGCAATTAACCATTCGAATATTTTTTTCATCATTAACTCCTATTTTTTAAGCGCTTATCAAAATATTTTTCTAACCCTTTTCCAACTATCCATAGCACAAAGATAATCACGAATACTATTATACTCTTTTTAGGACTTGCAAAAAAGGAATTTATGTCTGCCCCAATGAAACTTAATATAAATATCATAATCGCTTTTGATAAAATCAACGCAATTAAATATACTTGCTTACTAATATTCGAGAAAGCACTAACCATATTCACCAATGCTCCAGGCGTAAATGGGAAGCATAGCAAAATAAACAGTGGTCCAAATCCATGTTCATCAATCCACTGAATAAACTTCACTACTTTTCGTTGTTCTACGATTTTTTTCATAAAAGGCTTTTTAGAAATTAATCTTAAAATTAAAAAGACAAGGTAACTTCCAGTAACAGTACCTATCCAAGAAATGATAAACCCTAAGAACAAACCATATGCATTCACATTTGCTATTACGAACAATATAATAGGTAAAAATGGTATAAACGCTTCAATAAATGGTAATAAAAATGCAATAAAAATCCCAAATGATCTAAATGTTTCAATCAATTCAATAATATTATCTTCACTGAACCAATTTATAAAGTCTTGAAATAACATGTAACGCAACTTCCTTCTTAAATTTATATTAATTATACCTATAAAATTGTAATTAGAAAAGTAAATTGACATCGTACAAAAGTTGTAGCTACATAATATTCCCCCGGGCGTCAGCACTTTATAAAATCAGAAATATAAAATCACCCAATCTGAAAATAATTTCATCAGATTGGGTGATTTATTTTAAGTTGGGATTTATGTCCAAACTCTTTTTATAGACAAATCATATGCTATTATAGTCTGTCTTCTAATTCTTTTTTCAAATCTTCAAATCCAGGTTTACCAAGTAATGCAAACATGTTTTGTTTATAAGCTTCTACACCAGGTTGGTTAAATGGATTAACGCCTAGTAAGTATCCACTCATAGCACAAGCTAATTCGAAGAAGTATACAACATAACCGAATGTATATGCATCTAATTGAGGTACTTTAACAATTAAGTTTGGTACGCCGCCATCTGTATGTGCTAAAAGTGTACCTTGGAATGCTTTCGTGTTAACATAATCGACTGTTTCGCCTGCTAAGAAGTTTAAGCCATCTAAATCATCTTTATCTTCTTCTATTGTAATGTCATGTTTAGGGCTCTCGACTTTAACAACTGTTTCAAATAAGAAACGACGTCCTTCTTGCACGTATTGTCCTAATGAATGAAGGTCTGATGTAAAGTTTGCACTTGAAGGATAAATACCTTTGAAGTCTTTACCTTCTGATTCACCGAATAGTTGTTTCCACCATTCACTGAAATATTGCAATGCTGGTTCGTAGTTAATTAACATTTCAGTTGAATAACCTTTTGCATAAAGAATGTTACGAATTGCTGCATATTGATATGCAATATTTTCGTCAAGTTCTGATGATGATAAATCTTCACGTGCTGCCGCTGCACCATTCATCATTTCTTGAATATCGATACCGCTTGCTGCAATTGGTAATAAACCTACAGCAGTTAATACTGAATATCTACCACCTACGTCATCTGGTACAACAAATGTTTCGTAGCCTTCTCCAGTAGATAAATCTTTTAAAGCACCTTTTTCTTTATCAGTAGTAGCAAAGATGCGATTTTTAGCTTCTTCTTTACCATATTTTTCTTCTAAAATTTTCTTGAAGATTCTGAACGCTACAGCTGGTTCAGTTGTAGTTCCAGATTTTGAAATAACATTAACAGAGAAATCTTTACCATCTATATATTCAATTAAATCATGTACATATGATGATGATAAGTGATGTCCTACAAATATAATTTGAGGATTTTCACCTTTTTCATAGTTAGCAAATGTTGAATTTAACATCTCTACAGCTGCGCGTGCACCTAAATAAGAACCACCAATTCCGATAACAAGCAATATTTCTGATTGTTCTTTAATACGTTTAGAAGCAGCTAAGATACGATCAAATTCTTCTTTATCATAATCAACAGGTAAATCAACCCATCCTAAATAGTCACTACCTGCTCCTGTTTTTTCATGTATAACATGATGTATATTTTTCACTAAATCACGAGATTGGTCTAATTCATGTTCACCGAAAAACGTTAATGCTTTTTTATAATCAAATTGAATATGTGACATAGTATCCTCCTATTTATTTCATACTTAATTTAAACAACGTCTTTATTTTACTCTAGTTTTCATAGCCTTTCAATTGAAATGCGATGATATGCTCCAATATGCATAAATATTTAAAATAACTATTGAAAATTCATAAACGATGTGATATTGTATGTTTATCGATTAAATATACAAGATATTAAATATTAATACAAAAAGAGGGGTTTTAATTTATGTCTAATAAAGTTGTTTTAGCTTACTCAGGTGGTCTAGATACAAGTGTTGCAGTAAAATGGTTAATTGAAAAAGGTTATACAGTCGTTGCATGTTGTTTAGATGTTGGCGAAGGAAAAGATTTAGAACTCGTACAACAAAAGGCATTCGATATGGGTGCAGAACAATCATACGTAATTGATGCTACTAAAGAATTCAGTGAAGATTTTGTTGGTTATGCAATCAAAGGTAATACAATGTATGAAGGAACTTATCCTTTAGTATCAGCATTAAGTAGACCACTTATTTCAAAAAAATTAGTGGAAATCGCACAAGCTGAAGATGCAATAGCCATCGCTCACGGTTGTACAGGAAAAGGTAATGACCAAGTACGTTTTGAAGTAGCGATTAAAGCATTAGCACCTCATATTAAAGTACTTGCACCAGTTCGTGAATGGTCTTGGAGTCGTGAAGAAGAAATTGATTATGCAAAAAAACATAACATCCCTATTCCAATCAATTTAGACTCTCCTTATTCAATTGACCAAAACTTATGGGGTCGTAGTAATGAATGTGGTATTTTAGAAGATCCATTTGCTACACCACCAGAAGATGCATATGATTTAACTAAACCTATAGAAGAAACACCAGATACACCTGAAGAACTTGAACTTGTTTTTGAAAATGGATTACCTATTTCAATAAACAATAAGTCATATCCTTTAGATCAACTTATTTTAAAATTAAATGAAATTGCTGGTTTACATGGCATAGGAAGAATCGACCATGTTGAAAATCGTTTAGTTGGTATTAAATCTCGTGAAGTGTACGAAACACCTGGCGCTAAAGTCATTATGGAAGCACATAAAGCTTTAGAAACAATTACGTTAACAAAAGATGTTGCCCACTTTAAACCTGTTATTGAAAAACAATTGTCAGAACAAATATATAATGGTTTATGGTTCTCACCTTTAACAGATAGTTTAAAACAGTTTATTGATTCTACTCAAACTCAAGTAACAGGTACAGTTCGTGTTAAACTATTTAAAGGTAACGTTATCGTAAATGGACGTAAATCACCGTTTAGTTTATACAATGAAGAACTTGCAACATATACAAAAGAAGATGCATTCAATCAAGAAGCTGCAGTAGGCTTTATTGAAATCTTTGGTTTACCAACTAAAGTTAAAGCATTATTAGAAACAGAGGGTGTTTTAAAATGACAAAAAAAGCATGGGGTGGCAGATTCGAGTCTAACCCTGAATCATGGGTAGATGCATTTAATGCATCTATCCATTTTGATAAAAATTTGATTGACCAAGATATACAAGGCAGTATCGCACATGCAACAATGCTAGCAGAACAAAATATTATTCAAACAGATGAAGCTGAATTGATTATTCAAGGTTTGAAAGATATCCAAAAAGATTATTATGACCATAATTTAGAACTTTCAGAATCACTGGAAGATATACATCTTAACGTTGAGCATGCATTAATACAGAAGATTGGTCAGGTCGGTGGAAAGCTGCATACAGGTAGAAGTAGAAACGATCAAGTTGCAACAGATATGCATCTTTATACAAAACAACATGTTCAAGAAATTATTACTCTTGTTGAATCATTGCAAAAAGCAATTTTAAATATTGCTGATGAACATATTCATACGATCATGCCTGGTTACACACATCTTCAAAGAGCACAGCCTATATCATTTGCACATCATATTATGACTTATTTCTGGATGTTAGAGCGAGACAAGTCTAGATTTAATGATAGTATTAAAAGAATTGATATAAGTCCCCTTGGCGCAGCAGCATTGAGCGGTACAACACATCCTATCGATAGACACCGTACACAAGAACTTTTAGGTTTCGGTAGTTTGTATGAAAATAGTCTTGATGCAGTAAGCGACCGTGATTACATCGTTGAAACATTACAAAACATTTCATTAACAATGGTTCATTTATCAAGATTTGCAGAAGAAATTATCTTTTGGTCTACAGACGAAGCTAAATTCATCACTTTATCAGATAGTTTCTCAACAGGTTCTTCCATCATGCCTCAAAAGAAAAACCCTGATATGGCTGAATTAATTAGAGGTAAAGTTGGTAGAACAACTGGCCACTTAATGAGTATGTTAGTTACTTTAAAAGGCTTACCTTTAGCCTATAACAAAGATATGCAAGAAGATAAAGAAGGTTTGTTTGATGCCATTCATACCATTAAAGGATCTTTACGTATATTTGAAGGTATGATTACGACTATGCAAGTTAATAAAGAGCGTTTAAATGAAACTGTTCATAAAGACTTTTCAAATGCAACAGAACTTGCAGATTACTTAGTAGAACAAAATATACCATTTAGAGAAGCACATGAAATCGTTGGTAAAATTGTGCTATGGTGTATCCAAAATGGAAAATATTTATTAGATGTACCTTTAGAACAATATCGATCTTATAATGAAAAGATCGAATCAAATGTATACGATTATTTAAAACCAGAAAATTGCTTAAGCCGTAGAAAAAGTTATGGCTCTACTGGTCAAGAAGCAGTCCAACATCAAATTAATGTAGCAAAAGAACTGATATAATAATTAAACAACTTGGGACATTATTCCCTTTTTTAAAATAAATCACCCAATCCGTTAGATTCATTTCGGGTTGGGTGATTTTTATGTTGCTGATTTTCATAAGAAAAAGAGCAGAAATTCATTTTTAACAATGAATTTCTACTCTTTATTAGATTAGGACTTAAGCCCATCCTCTATATCTAGCAGCTTCAGCTGTACGTTTAATACCAACAATATATGCTGCTAAACGCATATCTATTTTTCTGTTTTCAGCTAAGTTATAAATTGTATCAAAAGCTTTAACTAATTTTTCACGTAATTTTTCATTAACTTCTTCTTCAGTCCAATAATAACCTTGGTTATTTTGTACCCATTCGAAGTATGAAACCGTTACACCACCAGCACTTGCTAATACGTCTGGTACTATCAGGATACCACGTTCACTTAAAATCTTAGTAGCGCCCATTGTAGTTGGACCATTTGCTGCTTCAACAACAATTTCAGCTTTGATGTCATGTGCATTTTCTTCAGTAATTTGATTTGATATTGCTGCTGGGACAAGAATGTCACAGTCAATTTCAAATAATTCTTTATTTGAAATTGTATCATCAAATAAGTTCGTTACTGTTCCGAAGCTATCACGACGATCTAATAAATATTCGATATCTAAACCTTCAGGATCATGAAGTGCACC
>CABFOD010001120.1_pt1 | contig 12777 bp, 9 predicted proteins | sample 3521941 | NCBI WGS metagenome assembly CABFOD01 (sample SAMEA5312449, study PRJEB27640) | indoor metagenome | biome: indoor environment; feature: uncontrolled; material: polymer tiles stone | place: Germany | collected 2014-07-07
TAAAATGCTTTTTAAAAGTGTGATCGCTAATCCGAGCAGTAATCCTAAGATTAAACCAATTAGTATGTTGATTAAAGGTTTAGGTTTCACTGGAGAAGCCTTTATATCTTCATCTGCTTTCGTAAGGACAGTAACATTATCTGTCTTCATGATCTTTCCTACTTCTTTAGAGAAGACACGTGCAGTTTCATTAACAATCTTAGCTGCATCCTTATAGTTCCCTGAAGTTGCGCTGATTGTGATTACTTTAGATTGTGTTGAATTAGATACACTAATCTTTGAAGATAAACCGTTGGAGATATTTAAATTCTTTGCTACCTTGTCTAAAATAACCGGTGATTTAATAATTTCATTATATGTATTGATTAACTGTAAATCTGTCTGGTTGGCTTGTAGTTCATATTGTGTTTTATCATCTTTTGAATTAACCAGAATCTGCGTCGATGCTGAATACGTTGGTTTAATTAAGAAGAAACTAATTGCAGCTGCAATTAATGCTCCTAGTACTGAAATACCAACGATGAACTTCCAATGCCTTTTTAATAGATTTAATACCTTCGAAATATCGATTACTTCTTCCATGTCTTCCTCCTAAAAATTCTATTTATTTTCTACTCTTAATAATATCATAATATTTGAAATTTGAGATTTAAATTTTTATATTCTCGCTTTTTTTATACAATAATTAACATAAAAATTTTAATATACAAACTATATATTATACAATATAAAAAACAGAAAAAAAAGCATATGTAATCAATACATATGCCCCTTTCTAAAAATTTATTATAGCTTTTGAATATTACCGTAATTATAGTAATCAACTTCTTTAAAATCGTTGTGCATTACATTCTTAGTATCAAAAATCACTTTAGACTTCATCGGTGCAAAATCAGCATCGCCCATCGATTTAAATTCACTATGATCACTTACAACCAATACTAATGAGCTACCTTCTAAAGCTTTAGCTAAATCCTTCTCAACCCAGTCAAGTTCCACATGTGGATCATAAGCCACAACTTCTAGACCCTCTTCATTGTTAAGCATCTCATAGATATCAAACGCAGGAGATTCACGAATATCATCAACATCACCTTTGTAAGTCAATCCAAATACAGTTACTTTATTGCCATCAACTTTTTTCAGTATATCTTTCGTTTTATTCACCACATACTCAGGCATTGACACATTGATATCACGTGCTAATTTAATCAATTTAGACTCTTCTGGTGCTTCAGCAATAATAAAGTAAGGGTCAACTGCTAAACAATGTCCACCAACACCTGGTCCTGGTGTATGTAAATTAACACGAGGGTGTTTATTTGCCATAGCGATAACCTCATGAACGTTAATATCTAGCCTGTTACATATCTTAGCTAATTCATTAGCTAATGCAATGTTAACATCACGATATGTATTCTCCATTAACTTAGACATTTCAGCAGTTTTAGCTTGTGTTTCAATCATTTCACCTTTAACAAATATACCATATACTTTTTTACCCGCTTCAACACATGCCGGTGTGATACCACCGATAATACGGTTGTTGTAGATTAATTCATGCATAATTTGTCCAGGTAATACACGTTCTGGACAGTGAACTAAGTAAATATCTTCTCCAATAACAAAACCTTTTGATTCTAAATAAGGTTTTACAAAATCATCCATTGTACGAGGTGCAATTGTAGATTCAACAATAACAGTATCACCTTTTTTAAGCAATGGTACGATACTTTCTACACCAGCCATCACGATAGAATTATCACAAGATTTGTGCTCATCATCATTATTTGGCGTAGGTACAGCAATAATATATACATCAGCTTCTTCAGGTTTAGTTGAAGCTCTAAATTTACCACTCGCTAGTACTTCATCTAAAGCTTCCTGAAGACCAGGTTCTTCGATATGAATTTGACCACTATTTAATTTATCTACTGCCTCTTGTTTAATATCTACTCCTAATACATCTACCCCGTGTTTAGCGAACATAATAGAAGTAGGTAAACCTATGTAGCCTAATCCGATTGTTGTTAATTTCAAAATAAACACCTATCCTTTAGTTTACGCTTTGCGTATATTTTTCATATATTTACTTTTAAAAGAAATTAAAAAGTTCTATGCGGTAAATATACTTTTCCAAACTTATGTTACATCATTATAATTATAATTGCTACAATAATCTACTCTTACACTCAGAATAATAATTATTTAAGAAAACGTTTAAAGTTGTGAGCCTCATATGGTAACTCCACTTATAAAAATTTACCGTTAACAATCATTTCAATATATTTCAATGTTTTGTGCTTTGATAAAGGATTATGACCACTATCTTTATCATTGTATAAGACGAAATGAATTGAAGCACTATTAATGTTATATTTATCCAAATTCTTCATAAATGGTATCAAGTGATTAGCCATGTCCGTTTTACAATGTCTGTTCTGAAAATAAATAATCTTAGGCGTATATTTAAACTTTTTTATGACACTAGTAATTGATAAGCGATCACTATAAGTTTTGTGGATTTCAGCATCACTCATGCCTGGAAAAATATTTTTATACATCGCCTGATATGCTTTTTCGTAATATTTATATACATATGTTTGAGGATTATTAACTATTGCAGTAGATTCTTTATGAATAGTAGCTAAAACAATGGACATAAATCCACCAGCTGAAGATCCGTAATAGAATACGTGATTATCTGCTATTTCCAATATTACTGCTATTTTTTTTAATATTTCTGAATAATCAATGAGAAAATGTCTATCCTTTGTTCCTACGCCCCATCCCAACCGTAAATTGTTATTATGAATAGTTCTATCATCAATAAAAATTGCATTATATGTCATTTCTTCATACCAATTTGAACGCATAAATACCGGGGGATTCTTTTTAGATGGATCCACAGCACCATTTGAAAATACTACCATCTTATCAGACGTATTATTGAAATTCATTTTAAAGTGAAAGTCAATGTTATCTTTAATTATTACAAAATGTTCATTATCATTTTGATATAAAAATTCATAAGATAATTTTTCGAAATTAATTTTTTTCATACTTATTCCCCTTTATACTCCCATTACTTTTGATAATTAACTTCTGATTTTAAAGCATTAATCGTTTCATTAAGATCTTTATCTTCAGGACGTTTATATTTGTCATACATTGTATAAATATCAAGGAATCGTGTGATTGCAGCTTCTCGATCTTCTGGTGCAATTCTGTCTAAACGCACTAAATACCAACCGCGTACATAAAAGTTAAATCTTTTTTCCATATAAGTATCCAGCAAATCATTTTTAATCAAGAAAGGAATTCTTTCAGTTTCTAACTTGTGATATTTATCGAAGAATTTCTTTGAAATTGTATTTGTTACAGAACCACTTACCGCTGCATAATACATATGGATGTATTCATTAACTAAAAGCATTTGATTTGAATTCAAGACAAGTTCCTGGAAGAACATTGTGTCCTGCCCAGCTGCTCCCTCAACCATCTTCAAGTTGTTATCTTTTATTATTTTTGATTTAACGATTAACGCTTGTATACTTTGTGCTCTTAATCCACATCTTTCCATAAATTCATGTGTATCAGTAATCAATGCTTGCCCATTGTTATATTTTGTTCCAGTAACATAGAAATTAAATTCAGAGCGTTTTTTGTTATCTTCTTTTAAGATATTACCCACTACCATATCTAATTGTTTATTTTTTTGAAGCTGATCATATAAATACTTATATCCATCTCCTATTGCTTCATTATCTGGATCTAAATATGTTATGTACGGTGTCGACGCAAGTTCTGCCCCTTTGTTTCGCGGTCTAGAAGCACTTCCACTGCCACTTTCAAATTCATAATATACAATTGAAGGATTTTGTCTTCTTAAGCGATTGATAATTTTTATCGTTAAATCATCGGTACTACCATCATTAACAAATATTATTTCCATATCATCATACATACTTGATCTTTTTAATGAAGCCATACATTTATCTTCTAAATATGTTCCATTATTATGAATCGGAATGATTACACTTAATTTTTTACTATTCGTGTTCAGTTTTTGACGTATTGATTTTAGATTAGTCACTTCCACCATATCTAAAGCATATCCATTGAGCTTTTCATTATGCATCGTTTCAATATCGATCAAGGTTAAACCTTCATTTTGTCTTAAAGTGTAATTATGATGTTCTTCTTCGTTTGTTGATTTTGTAACAAAATCAACGTCTGTATATTTAAAAGCAGAATATAAATCTTCAAGATAATACTCTTCGTAATAATACTTCTCAATAAATTTTGTAAAGAATCCTTCTGAAATGTCTTTTTGTTTGAATTCTTCTTCAGACAATAAATATTTATTTCCATATGATTGCGCTTCAAACTGTTTACGGATATCATTTGTAATTTCTGGTACAACAACGTAGATAGGTTTTTCAAATGTTTCATCATAATGAATTCCTATATCATGCATAATTTGTTGCATACGATGATATGTCGTTTCACTTCTCATCACATTTCTGATACCTTTTGCTTGTATAGAACGTAATTCATGTTCCTGTAAATTATTAAATATTGTTTGAAAGTCTGTTTTATGATTAAGAATAAACACGTTAGGAAATTTGTTATTAACACCTACAGAATAATTCGAAAGTAATAAATTACCAAACGCTTGTAATTCATAAATTCGATTCGCAAACATCGTATCTGAATATTTCACTGAATTAACGTTAATTGCCCATCTGAAAATCTTATGAATTTTTTGTAAATTTTCATGTGTTAATGGTCCAGTAACATTCGGAATAAATCTTAGAGGAAAATAATATCTTTCTCTTTCTAACGATAAGTTTCTATCGATAATTGTTAATTCAGTATTATTATTATTAATTGCATCGAAGATTCTTGCTGATTCTTTATTTCTTACTGGATATTTTACCATCCAGCTTCCAGCAAAAATCACTTCATCTTTTTTCTTCCTGCTTAATGCTGTTCGTGTTCCTACAGGATTATGATAATGGGGATTTACGCCGAAAGATAATGTACTGACATTTTCATTACCAGTATAAACCTTATAGTCTTCTTCTGCTTCAATGGCTGAAGTATAGATGAAATCACAATGGCTCGCTAGATCTTTGTACACATCATAATTCACTGGATCTTCTTTAGAATAGAAAACTACAGGTATTTTTTTAGCTTTTAAACTTGCGATAAGTTCGATTACTTTTAATCTTTCCGCACTTCTACTTGAAGAAATTCCAATCCAGCTATCATCTATACCTCTCCAAGCTGTACCGATAATCACAAAATCAAAATTTAAATTCATACTTTCATAATTATATGGAATGTATTCCAGATTAACTACATCTTTGTAACTGTTGTAGAGAAACTCATCACAAATAATACCTACACGTTTGTCTATTTTATTAAAAATACGACTTCCGTTTGATTCTGGTATATTTGAAAGAAATGGTTCCAAATCGCTAAAGAAATCTACTTTCCCTTCTTTTCTCCACTTTTCCATAAAATCTACAAAAGATTCGTTTTCTTTTTTATTTGCTAATAATGATAAACCAAGATGATAATCTTTCGATAATATATCTTGATATTGTTGGTATTGATTAATCTTACGTTCAAATGCTAAAGCATTAAAATCGATGTCTTCAGTTCTATTTTCATTATTTTGTTCATTTGTTTCATTATCAGTAGATAATTCTTGGTTCTGATCAGGTTCAATCCCCAGTATATTTTGTATGATTTTATCCTGAAAATTATGTTCTCGATTAAAAGTCATTATTTTTTACCTCGCTTAGAACGTTTTTCCCATATCAATAATTGTAGTTTACCTAATTTTGAATTTCTCAAATTTTCCAGTCTTTTTAAAATACGTTGATTAAGTTCTCTTTGTCTATTTATCTTTTTTTCTAAAGCAATATTTTCATTTAATAATTTTTTCAATACCAATTTTACTTTTTGTTGTTCATTTATATAAATATATTCTACGTGTTGTTGCTGAATTTGCTCAATTGTAGGTAAATCAGTTTTTACTTCATACAATTGCATACTTTCTAAATCATCAAAGCTTACCCATCCTACAATCATATCTTGTTTTATTTTTGCTCTTTTTAAAATAGGAAAGATTTCGTCAATATCAACGTCTTCATCTAAATTTAAATCGTGATGAGATAATTTTTCATCCATCTTGGATGTAGCATATAAATCAATTTCATTTTTATTAATCTTATCTTTTATTTTGACATAACGCATTCTGTCAATAACTTTTGTAGGAGCAAAAGCAACAAAAGTACCTTTTCTAAATATAGCTTCCAGTAATTCGCCTTCGTAGTAACAGTAAAATTTACTCATGACTTGATAACGTTGGAAATATAAGTTGTAATCACCATTTTTAATTATCATTTTATTGATTGATGGAGAATAAAATCTTTCATACTCTACTTCAATTTTTTCTTCTGGTTTATTAAAAAGTGGAATAGAATTCTCAAATACAATCCAACCTGCTATGACAGATTTATATTCAATTAATATTTTTTTAATACCATCTTCTTCAACCTTTTTAATGACACTAACTATCTTATTATTATAGTCTTTTACATCTCCGATAACATCTGTCATTTCCTGATCAGAATATATTGCATTTTCATCCTCTTCATATACTAATACATAATCAAGATATTCTATATTTTCATGTAACCAATTTGAATCCATGTTCCACCTCATAAATTTTATTATTTGTAACGTCCATCCTATATCGTTAGCGCATATTAAAGTTTTATAATTATATATTATAGCTAAAAACAAAAACTTCAATTTATTTTCTAAGTTTAAAGCACAGAAATTTTAATACTTTATAAGATGAATTAAATCGTTAATATTTTTATCCCAAATGAGATTTTTGTTTGTATATTCAATGCATTTATCACAATAACTTTCATACTTCTCAATGTTAGCTACAAATTGCTGAATTTGAGTAATGATTTCATCCACATTTGCTTTTTCTTTCGCATATCCTAGTAAATTATTATTAATCATCTTACTTGCTTCATTACCTATATTCGAAACTACAGGGACTCCAAGACTGATTGAATCTACAATCTTTCCGGGAAGAATATTCATAAAAATATCATCTTCAATTAATAACGACAGAGATAGATGACGAGCTTTCATAAATTTTAAACAATCTAAACGAGGTAAAACTTCGTAGATAGAAACATATTGTAATTTTAAATCTTTGACCTTTTGCTTAAATTCATTTGCATGCAATCCATAGACTATTGCATCAAATTTAATTTTTAATGCATTTAATCTTTGGGCAATTTCTAATAGTTCTTCTGTATTTTGTGCAAACCCTAAATTGCCAGAATAAAATACAGTAAAATCCTCTACTTTATTTATCTTTACTTCATCTAACTCTTTTTGATTAATACTATTTGGTAAATAAATCATAGGCTTTTCTTTATTTTTAAGTCTTTTTAAAATATGCTGTTTAAACCCCCTATGATTAAATACAATTTTGGAGCTTTTATTGTATATATACCATTCAAGTCTATTAAGGATTGGACTGAATATATTAATCCATTTTATGTTAAGCGCATAAATACTGTCCGGCCATAAATCTCTTACATCTAAAATTATCTCTGAATCTATTTTGTTCTTTAATGGGGCTATTGCTAAAGGCATGAAGATATTTGGACTCGTTACTATAATAGTTTCATATTCTTGATGATTCTTTTTTACAAAGTTATAAGTATGTTTCATGATTTCTAAATAATATAAAATTCTTTTTATATGTGATTTAGATTGTTTTTCTAGTTTCGTTTTCAATCTTTTAATTTTATTTTCATTCTGATTAACAAAATCATCATTCCAGTATTCCATTGTTTTATACATTATTGCATTTGGATAAGAAGGTTCTGACGTTAAAACATCTGCATCTATACCATTTTGATTCAATAATGAAAAAATGTTCTTATATCTATTTGCACCGCTACCAATTTCCGGATAGAAGTTTTGAGTAACTAGCAATACTTTTTTCATAAGGTAACTCCAATCTGATTTACATAAATTTCAATTTACAACGTTTAATATTTATGTATTAATATACTACTTTCACGACAAAACCGAACTATACACTAAAATCAATAGTTGATAATTTAGCTATGTTCGGTATTAGTCATAAAAAAGGATAAATAGATTTACAAATAAATATTATAATGTGCTATAAACTTCTAGTAATTTTTCTTTTTCGTTTTCCCAATTGTAAATCTTTTTGATTTCTTTACACTTTTCACTATATTGTTCACGCAGGTTTTCATCAGAAACCATTTTATTTACTGCGTCGGCAATTTGATTAACATCATGACTATTTACTGCAATGCCAACTCCTTGATCAACAATAGCTTTAACTTCCGGAAAATCACAGCTCACTACTGGAACATGTGCCATAATGTATTCAAATAATTTATTAGAACTTGCTGAATAATGATTAAAACAAATATTCTGCAATACCTGGAAACCTAAATAGGCTTGCTTTGTGTAAGATGGTAATGATTTAAAATGTACTTTTTCAACAAATTTTATTCTTTCACTGACCGGACTTTTCGCAGCCATTTCTTTTAGTTTTTTTTCTAATTTTCCTGCTCCAATAAATACAAGAGTACCTTCTTTAATTTGTGGCATCATATCTATTAGTAACTCCAAACCTCGACCTTGTTGTAATCCACCTTGATAAAGAAGGATTTTTTCATCTTTTGATAAATCTAATTTAGCATGTAGATCAATATCTACTTTTTCTTCTATATTATATAGTTCAGAGTAATTATATAAAGTTCTAGGATAGAATCCATATAATTCTTCATTCTTTTTTGCTCTAGTATGATTTTCTACCATCATTTCATCGACAAACTTAATCATAAACGATTCAAATAATTTTATCGTTTTTGGATTATAGCCTGTTCTTGATGTTTGTACTTCATGCGAATCATAAACTAACTTCTTAGGCTTTAATCTAAATTTTGAGCAAATAATACCTTGAGGCAAAGTATTTAAATCATTAGAATGGTAGATATCCGCATTATCCTTATATCCTTTATAAATCATTCTTCCAATGATAGCAGCATTGACGATATGCTTTCTTACTTTTCTAAATTTAATACTCATTGCCATTAAAAGTAAAAGTGAAGCAAAATATATTAGGAGCACGAGATTAAAATACAGTAAAGTTACTCCAATAATAGTACATACTGAACCAACTTTAATTAGAAAAGTATTTTTTTCATTTTGATAGGCCATAATAAATGATGGATAGCGTTGAACTCTGGAAACTTTAAACTTTCCATTAACTTTTTCATTCTGTAAAACAGATGGATCTTTTGGATCGTCTATTGCGATTAAATGAACATCATAATTATTTTCTGATAAAGTAGTGCATTCTCTATTTACGCGTGCATCATTTGTAAAATGATTCCACACAAACATCGTTACTTTTTTCAATATCTTCACCTTCACGTTCTCAATATTAATTCTTTAAAGTTGTATTCATATTAACACATTTATTAATTCTAATTAACATTTATGTAGATTTATGAAATCACGTTATTTAAAGATTCTTTTTGAAGTCTCTCTTTATTTGCTGCAATAAGGAATTTATAAATATCTTTATAAATGATACTACTAAATGTTGAAGCATATGAATTTGTAAGATGATGTCTGTCAATGGTTAATATAACGTTACCTTGAGTTGGATTACAGTATTTTTCAGTATTACAAATCAAATTCGTATAATCAACATATTTTATGTATGGTTCTGCTCTTAAAATCGGTACCCAATCTGAGTTTGGTGGAATTAAAGATTTATTCACCTTGCATTTTACAGCATTTCTTCCTAACTTTCTTATACAATCTGGAACATTATAATTAAAATACGGTGTATCTCTAATTGCGAATACTTTTATATTATTGTCATTGAGTTCTCTAAATTTATCAAGCATTCCGGGATCATAAGTGTTTCCTGATTGAGTGTTATTTGCTTTTGTCAAGACAACATCCGGTTTATATTTTGCGATTTTAGGTATAATCAGCTTATTCCATGAGTCGCACGTCAAATAATCCGGACGAGGTGTAGATGATAAAGAACAGCCACTCTTTGTAGCATATAATATTCGAATATTATACTTTTCTGCAAATGTTTGAACTGCCCCAAGCCATTGTGCAGAATGTGAATCGCCTATAATAGCAACTGTATATTTATAACGTTTCTTTTTTCCATAAGCACAAACTTTTTTAGGATAACCAGTATATTTTCCAGCATGACACCCATCTTTAAATCCCTGATTAAAATCTGTAGGAGCATTTTTAGTCGTAGGACGTACTGATTTGTAAGGCACTGAAGTTTTCATATTGACCATTACACCAGGATGAGTATTCATATTTAAAATTGTTTCCGCATGAGTTACTTCAGTTGAAAACAAAAACATAGATACAAATACTAAAATAAAAGTAATTTTTTTCATAAAGTCTCCTCTGATTTATTATTTCACAAAACCAATTATAGTATAAATGATGTATATTGTGTATGAAAAAAAAGAAAATAGCTTTTCAAGATTATTGAGTTAATTGCCTGGAAAAACTTAAAATTCATAAAAAAAGATAGTGAATTTATCATTCACTACCCATTTAAAAATTGTATTATACTACTAAAAATCGTCAAGGAAAGCAATAAAAGGAAAGTTAAAATATTTTTTTTGTCAATAATCGTAGATTCTTTTTCCAGCTCTTGATTTTCTTGTTGTTTATTTAACATGTCACTTTTATAACTTATTTGTTCTTCCTTGGGTTTAGCTTTATAGTCTCTCATAAATTGAACATACTTTGTTATAACTTTATTACAATCTCCGTATTCTACTACCTCTCCAAAGTTTAGCCATAAAGCTTTATCACACATTTTTCTAATTTGAGTAGCAGAATGAGATACGAAAAATATCGTTTTTCCTCTTTTTTGAAAATCTTTCATACGCTCTATACATTTATTCGAGAAAGTTTCATCTCCAACTGACAATGCCTCATCTACTATTAAAACATCAGGTTCTGTATGAATTGCTATAGCAAAACCAAGACGTGAACGCATTCCACTGGAATAGCTCTTGATTGGTTGATAAATAAATTTATCTAATTCTGAGAAATCGACGATATCCTGAAATCTCTCGTCAATTTGTTGTTCAGACAAACCGTGCATCAAACATTTCATTCTAATATTTTCTTCACCAGTGAGTTCATTATTTAATCCGGCAGAAATTGCAATAAGTGAGCTCTTTCCTTCAATTTTTACGGTTCCAGCCGTTGGTTGGGTAACCTCCGCAATTAAGTTGCTTAAAGTTGATTTACCCGATCCATTAAGACCGATAATACCGACAGACTCCCCTTCTTCTACATTAAAGCTAACATCTCTTAATGCAAAATAAGGAGATTCAATTTTTTTCTTTCTAAAACTAAACAAAGAAATTATTTTATCTCTTTTATTTGTATTTAAGTCGTAAACTTTGGATACATTCCTTACTTCAACTTTACTCATAATCATCCATCCAAATCTTTTTAAAATTTCTTTTATTTTTATTGTTTAATCAAATAATTTTACAGATAATCAATTAGTCTATTTCTAAATTTAAAATGTACTTGACTACCAACAAATAATAATAACAAGCTTATTGACCAGAACCAAAAATGATCATGCCATGTACCATACATCATCACATCACTTCTTGTAAAAGCAGAACGATATATTCCAACTAAAAAGCCAAAAGGATTAAATGCATTTATTTTGTGCATAATTGGATTTGAATTTTCAAGGACCCAAAATATTGGTGTAATAAAGAATGCCATACGCATAACATTTTGCAAAATGTTTTTTGTGTCACGAACAAGAATAACAAGTGTGCTCATTATAAGTGAAAATCCAAAGATAAAGACATAACTAGCAATAATAAAATAAACAAACCAAAAATAATGCCACCAAGGGACTAAGTGATTAATTAGTGAAAGAACAAATAATATCGTTGATGTAATAAATAAATTAATAAGCGTATTCATAAACGAGATTGATAATAATATGCTTGATGGGAATTTCATCTTAGTAACTAATGATAATTTACCTTGTATTGCACTTGAACCAGCGTTAATCGATTGTGAGATGAAAATCCAGGGAAATAAACCACTAATGAGATGTATAATAAAAGGAACATGTCCAACATCTGCTTTGGCTCCTCTTAATCCTAACCCAAAAACAATGTAATAAAGGATAACCTGTAATAAAGGTTGTAAGAAATTCCAGAAAACACCCAAATAATGATTGGAATATGTACTTTTAATATTATAAATCGCTAATTTATAAATCAAATTAATATGCGATACCTGTTCTTTAAACAAAGCGATAATATCTTTCAATTTAAAAATCCTTCTTTCATTAAGATAGGTCACTAAATAATTTCATTATAAAGATTTAATAGAATTAGTCTGCAACATATCTCGTTATTCTGTAATGATTATCCCCCATTTTTACATGATTGTAAAATATAATAAGTATACTAATATAAACGGGATTATTATTTGGATACTAAAAATTAATATAATTTTATAATTTTTGCTATAGATGTTATCATAATATAAATTATAAATTTATAACAATTTTTTCTATCATCTTATTAAATACGATTTTTATTGTCATTTTACATAATAAACTATATAATTTAATAGTTTATTAAA
>CABFOD010000225.1_pt1 | contig 12738 bp, 13 predicted proteins | sample 3521941 | NCBI WGS metagenome assembly CABFOD01 (sample SAMEA5312449, study PRJEB27640) | indoor metagenome | biome: indoor environment; feature: uncontrolled; material: polymer tiles stone | place: Germany | collected 2014-07-07
TATAAAACAACCCCCGAAATGATCAATCAGGTCATTTCGGGGGTTTATCATTTAGCTGTTTTGTTTTGAGAATGCTTTACCAATTGCGTCGAGTTTTTCTGGTGCGTCTGATGCGCCCATTTTTACTTCGATGAAATGCATTTGGTTTGGTTCTTTATCAATTTGTAAAAATACATTTTTTAAATCTTCAGATGTTTCTACATCGTGAACGGCCACTTTATCTTTACCACCGAATACTGCTGGTAACAGTTTATAATCCCACATATGAATATCATTATATGGTTGATTTTCTCCATGGATTTTACGTTCTACTGTATAACCATCGTTATTGATTACAAAGATAACTGGTTTAAGGTCTTCTCTAATCATTGTGGAAATATCTTGAGCTGTTAATTGTAATGACCCATCTCCTATTAATAAGATGTTTCTTCTATATAAATCAGACATTTGAGTGCCTATTGTTGCTGGTAATGTATACCCTATTGAACCCCATAATGGTTGCCCAATAAACGTATTATCTTTATATAAATTCAAATCATACGCACCAAAGAATGATGTTCCTTGTTCTGCTAAAATGATGTCGTCAATTCCTATAAAGTCTTGCATCATTTTAAAATACGTTTCTTGAGTTAATGGTGCATTATCAATTGTGTAATCACCTTTTTCAGCACGTATATTTTCTGGGAAATGTGTTTCATTTTTATATTGTATGTTCAATAATCCATCTACAAGATTAGACAATGTAAATTCGGATGTTACAGTATCATTTAATTTAAAATCATGGTGGTTAATCATAACTACATCATCAATATCAAAGCCATATGAATATCCTGCAGTTGCTGAGTCTGTTAATTTGGCACCAATATTTAAGATGGCATCACTGTTATCTACATAATCTCTTATCTTTTCTTCTGCAATGCTGCCATCATAAATTCCCATATAATATGGACTTTCTTCATTAAAAGCACCTTTCCCTAAAGATAATTGGGCTACAGGTATTTGAGTTTGTTCAACAAATTGTTCTAATTCATCATGCAGTTTAAAACTATTGATTTCATGACCTGTGATGATAACAGGTTGTTTAGCTGTTTGTAATTTTTGTTCAATCATTTCGATATATTTAGATACATCTTGATGAACCGGTTCAGGTATTTTATACGCTTCTTTAACATCTATTTCAGCCTGTGCAACATCTATTGGTAAATGCAGATGAACAGGTCTTTTTTCTGATATTGCTGCATTGATGAGTCTAGGAATCTCTGTTTGAGCATTGTCTACCGTGATATAACCTTGCGCAGTTGTAATTTCTTTGAACATTTTTCTGTAGTTATCAAATTTACCTTCACCTAAAGAATGATGAACATATTTACCCGCTTCTTCTACAGCAGTCGTTGGTGCCCCAGTAATTGCTACAACTGGTACACGTTCAGCATAAGATCCTGCTATGCCATTTACTGCACTTAATTCGCCAACACCGAATGTTGTAACCATTGCGCTTATACCATTTAATCTTGCATAGCCGTCAGCTGCATAACTCGCGTTTAATTCATTCGTATTGCCTACCCATTCCATATCGTCTCTACTAACAATGTCATCTAAAAATGTTAAATTAAAATCTCCGGGTACACCATAAACTTTCTTAACACCCGCTGTACTTAATGCATCCATTAAATATTCCCCAACACGTTTTTTCATAGCCGATTCCCCTTTTCTATTTATACGGATTTTAATAGGTCAATATACTTGACCTATTAACTTAAAAAAATAACAATTTGATCTCATATCAAACGTTTAATAATATCTTTAACAATTATTATTATATTATTACTTATAATTTAAGTCAATAATATTGACCTAAAAATGAATTTTTCGAAACTATCCTTTATAATAGGAAAAAAGGAGTCGACACAATGGATAATAAAAATAATTATGATCATATGCTTTTTTACTTCGCATACAAAACATTTATAAATACAGCTGATGATATTATAAAAAATCACGGCATGAGCAGGCAGCATCATAGATTTTTATTCTTTATAGATCAAATGCCTGGTATCACAATGAAAGATTTACTAGACACGCTAGAAATTTCAAAACAAGCATCACACGCATCACTCAAGAAATTAAAAGAAAAAGGATTAATCAGATACGTAGATTCAGATAACGATAGAAGAGTAAAACAATTATATCCTACTGAAGAAGGCAGTGAACTCGTTCACACTTTAAACAAAGCTCAAAACGAACTACTACAACAAACATTTGAAGAAGCCGGCACAGACTGGCATGACATCATGGAACACCTCGCTAGTAAAAAAAGCGGCTTTAAAAATGTGAAATCCATTAAACCGAATATATAAGAAAAAGCTGCCCCACAACTGTGAAGCAGCTTTTTTCTATTCCTCTGTATTGAACATACTATTAATAACTAAGCATATGAAAAATAATGTAATAATGATGATGAAACTATATGGTACTTGTTCCAACCAAAACCACGTTAAATGCATATCCGTAAATTGATTAAGCTGCTGAACAACGTATCTTGTCATTAATAACCCTGATAATATAAATATCAAAATGCGCGTTATCTTTTTAACCACATTTATCATTACTATATCATCTCCCCTTTGCTATTTTAATTTTCCAATAAGTAAACATTCTCAAAATATACTCTAATGGTCCATATCTTAAATATTTTTGATACCAACTTGCTAAAACCATTTGTAAAATATAAATTAAAACAAAACTTAAAAAAGTTAATACGAGTATGTTTTTCCCAAACAAACCTAATCCATAGCTATAAAGAATTAGTGTCCCTATCACACTTTGCATCATATACATGGATAAAGACATTTTTCCTAAGTTCTCAAATCCTCTAAATATGATATTGTCTTGATATGTCTCGTATAAATATTTAAACAAACATATAAATCCAATTGACAACACGATGCTAAAGGTAGTTGCCAAACTTTCAGAGATATTCTCATTAGATATCCATAAATAAGATGACTTACCTACTAAAGAAACCGGTATAAGATAAATAAATAATTTAGAAAATCGTGTTTCTCTTATACTTTTCTCAAACCATTTATATCTTGATAAACAAATACCTAATGTAAAATAAGGTACTTCCATGAAAATGATGAATATAAAGAACCAGCCCATTGCATCTCCTAGTTCATTTTTCATTTCTAATAGCATAGGGTCTTCTATTTGTTCATCCACGTTACGAATATCCCAGTAACTACCTTCACTAAACATTGATTTGATTTCATGTACATATGTCGCTTTATCACCTTCATTTAAAAAGGGCTCTGAACTATCAAATAATGAAATGATTGATATCGCCAAAATAAATACGAAACCTATGATTGTAACCCATTTAAAAAATCTACTTTTTAAAGATATAAATGGTATAACTACTAACATAGATATAGCATAACCAAATAATATATCGCCTTCCCATATGAAATAAGCATGCAAACTACCAATTAACATTAAAAACAGTGCGCGTCTTAATAATTTAACTCTTGGATGTTTAACTTGTTTTGTTTTCATAGATTGATACAATTTGTCTAATGAAAAACCAAACAAAATCGCAAATATAGGCATAAAGCTTCCTTCAAATAAAATTTTTATAAAGTGATAAATACCTTTGTTAATTTCATCTAAATGATAATGTTCTATGTATAAATGACCTGTTAATCCAAAGTGAAATATTAATAAATTGGCCATAAATATTCCAAATAAACTAAAACCTCTTAGCGCATCCACAACTTCTATTCTCTTCATTTTTGCCACCTCTCACATACTATTTTACCAATTTTCAATAAAATCCGACTTATGTAAATCTTAAATCTACCTTAATTTTACAGAATGCAGTAGATATGGTTAGAATTGAGTTATACAATTATTTATATAGAGGTGTTATAAGTGACAGCAAAAATATTAATAGTAGAAGATGATTTTGATATACAAACGTTAATTAAAATCTCTCTATCAAATAAACAGTTAGGCAAAATATATTTAGCAAATGATAAACTCGAAGCTGAACAATTACTTAAGAACGACCATTTCGACGTAGTCCTTCTTGATTTAAATTTAAAATCAGAAAATGGCTATGAACTTGTTAAATATTTTAAAAATAAAGATACTAAACTGATCGTCGTAACTGCTAAAGATACAGATTTAGATGTTTATAAAGGGTTTGAAAATGGTGCTGTAGATTATGTGAAGAAGCCATTCGATCCAATCGAACTTGCTTATAGAGTTGGTGTACATATTCAAAGTAGTCATACACACAACAATAAAAATTTAAAAGTTAATTTAGATACAACTGATGTCGTCATTGATAATGAAAAAGTAAATTTAACATCGAGAGAATATGATCTACTGATGTATTTTATTAAAAATACAAACAAAGTCGTAACGAAAAGCCAAATTTATGAGCATGTTTGGGGATATTCAATAAGTGTAGATGATAATACTTTAATGGTTCACATTAGAACGTTACGCAAGAAAATAGAAGATGATGCTAACAATCCTCAACTTATCCAGACAGTACGAGGAAAAGGTTACATTTATAGAGGTTGACGATATGAACAAACGATTCACTTGGAAATTCACAAAATACATTTTTATTTTTCTAACCATCACTTTAATTTTAGCTAGTGCTGGTATTGGTTTATTTTTAACGAATATTGTCAAATTGGCTTACAACGATTTAAATACAGCAGATGATTTTTACATGGAAATGTCAATATCGAAAGAAGACAATGGTTACAATTTAAGTAATGATTTAAAACAAAAGTTAAAAGAAAATAATGTACAACTATACATTATCGATAATCAAGGAAACGCACTGTACCCTAAGAAACATAAAAACATTAAAAATAAACTGATTGATAATATTTATAACACAACAACAATCCCATTTAATAACGATCATTTAAGTGTAGCGCTTATTTATCCACAAAAATACAAATATAACTTGAACAACAAAGAAAATATAGACATAACAAAACTTATCAACAGCTTATATATTAATAATTACAATGCATACCAGCATATCGAGAAAAATAATCAAATGATGTTCATAGAAAATCCAGCACATCAAAAAGTTGTATATACTACTGAGTTTACTGAAATTGAAAATAATACTTTTAAATTTTTAGCCATTTCATATTTATTACTATTACTACTCAATATCATTTTAGTTATTATGTTCGCACTTATTATTTCAAGACGCATTTCTAAACCATTATTCTTTTACAACGATTGGATAGAAAACCTTTCTAAAGGTAAGTTATTTAAACCTAGTTCTAAATATTACAATAAAAGAACTAAGAAACTTTTCAAGGAGTTGAATGCTTCTGTAGAAAAGCTGAATTTACAACTTACAGAAGATAAAATTTATCAAAATCAGATCAACTATTATCGAGAAAAGTGGCTCAGCCAAATATCACATGATTTAAAATCGCCATTAACTTCAATATATGGTTATGCAAGGTTGTTATCATCAGAAACAATAGATACTAAAAAATATGCCATCTTAATATCAGACAAAGCATCTTATATGACAGAGCTCATCGATAGCTTAAACAAAAACTTTAAACAAGAAACAGATCAAATGAATGTTCATAAAGAAGCATTTAACGTTTCAGAAACTTTAAATCAACTTATTAAATCTATTCAATACAATAAATTTGAAATAAACAATCATCTTTCATCAAAAGAATTTTATGGAAATAAATTGTACTTCGAACGCATGATGATGAATTTAATAGATAACAGTATTGATCACAATAAACAAAACCCTAAAATTCAAATCACCATTCAAAATCAAGAAGATGGGTTAATTGTAGATTACAAAGATGATGGTAAAGGCATCAACAAGACAACAGAGAAAAACATGCTACATTCAAACTTTACAACGAAGGACAACAAAGAAGGACATGGTATTGGGTGTACAATCATTATGGATTGCATATCATTCCACAATGGTACATTCAAAATATTACCAACAAAAAAAGGTGTTCATTTCAGAATACTTCTTAAGTAAGGATGTGGAAATCATGAAAGAAAAATGGATTTATGGCGGTACGTTCGGACTAGCTATGATATTTATTGCAGTGGTTACGCAATTATTTATTTTCAATACAATTGATTGGACCGCTATAATAGGCATATCCATTGGAAGCACCGTTCTATTATTAACAACAGATATTTATTCATATGAAAAACATAATATATTCAAAAAAGAAAACTTAATATTCATACTTGTATATCTTGTTTCACTGATAGTAATTAATTTACTTATCCCTTCAGAATTCAGAATTTATCCGCTTTGTGTAGTAGTAGTGATTATTTTGATTTATGATATAAGTAAGCGAAGAAAAAAGAGAAAAAAAGAAAAGACGCTCACTGACTGAGCGTCTTTTTTGTATGTTATTTCTAATGACTTGCTTCTGGTTTCATTTCTTCTTCATGGTAATTAAAGTATTTGTTCGATATATATTGTTGAATAATCAGCACGATGGCACTAGCACTCCAATACAATGGTAAAGCTGCTGGTGTATTCATGCTCACAATTAAGATCATTATTGGGCTTAAATACATGATATATTTCATTTGTCCATTTGATTCTTCTGGTAAATATCGTGTTGATAAATATGCTTGTAATAAATATAACGCGCCCGCTATAAGTGCCATAAATATGTCTGGCGTACCAAGGTTAAACCATGCAAAGCTATGACTTGCGAATGCATCGTTATGTGATATAGCAAAGTACAACGCCATAAGTATCGGCATTTGTATAAGCATTGGTAAGCAGCCCATATTCAATGGGTTCACGTTATTATCTTTATATAAAGCCATCATCTCTTGACTATATTGTGTGCGTTCTTGATCATCTTTAGCTGCTTTCATTTTCTTATTAATTTCATCAATTTCAGGCTTTAACTGTTTCATTTTAAATTGCATTTTCTTTTGTCCTTTAAAAGAACGCAACATAAATGGCATGACAATTAATCTTACACATAAAGTAACGATGATGATACCAATGCCGTAACTGTTGTTAAAGAATGAAGCGAAAAATTCAATAAGGTAAACGAATGGTTCTACAAACGTTGAGTGGAACATGCCACCTTCTTGTGGTGCACACCCACCTAATAATAATGTTATTGCTAAAAATGCTAAAACTGTATATAATTTCTTCAAAATTTATCCTCCAATATATTAAATATGATTTAATATATTGGCAAAGCGTCTTCTTCGTCGACGGTCTTGGATAAGCAACGTATTCTCCATCTTAGTATTGGTACAATCCATACAAACATGCATTGATCCTCTACTTCAGTTGAAGACCTTACAACCCAATTTTTGTGGAGCTTGATGCTTGCCTGCATTTGCAAGTAAACATACAAGAGCGTCAATAATAATGGAACAAAATAATGAAAACTAAATGCTACATAATTGATTAAAATGTCTTCTCCTAATAATCCTATGAACCATTCCATTACGACCTCACTCCTTTCAAATTGAATTTCTTCTTTTAACTATACATGCTGAAAGAACATTATTCAAATATTATATTACTCAAATTCATTCGCGAATTACTTTTAAAAGCGCTATACATCTTGATGTATATACGTCCCGAAGTCTTGCGTAAGACAAACCGAAGACTCCCCTTGCATTTGATGTTCTTCCACTTGTATATAGTCATCTTTAAATAGTTTACTTATGAAGGTTGGTGATACGATTGTTCTATAATATAGAAGCTTTAAAGGAGCCAATATATAACCTAATAAAAATCACCCAATCCGAAAATAATACCAACGGATTGGGTGATTTTTATATTAAAGTTGTATTAAGGTTTTTTGATAAACGCATATAAACTGATAATAAGTATGAATATCATTCCAATAATTACTGAAACTCTAGTTTCAGAATTGAATAGCATACCGATGACAACGGCAATAAGCATTATAATCGTTATAATGTTACTTACCGGTGCAAATGGCATTTTGAATGGATGGTCTTTGATTTGTTCTCTTTTTCTAAAGTTAATATGACTGATTAAAATCGCAAACCAAGGTACCATACCTGGTAGCACACCTGCACTAAATACATATACAAATATATTTGTGTCTTTTCCTAATATTAAAGGTAATGTGATGTCTAGAATAATACCTAAGAAAATACCAATTGATACTGCAATAACTGCAATATGAGGAACACCGTTTTTATTCGTTTTATAGAATATTTGAGATATTTGTTTTTGTTTTGATAATGTATAAAGCATACGACTCGTACTAAATATACCTGAGTTACAACCTGACATGGCTGCTGTAATCACGACAAAGTTTATAATAGTTGCTGCTGAAGTAATACCTACTTTGGCAAATGTCGCAACAAATGGTGAACCAATTTGATTCACTTCATCCCAAGGATAAACGGTTACGATGATGAAAATAGAACCAATGTAAAATATAAGTATTCTCCAAACAACGCTATTAATTGCTTTTACGATATTTTTCTGTGGATCTTTCGTTTCACCTGCTGTAATTCCGATTAACTCAATACCAATGTATGAGCCAAATACGATTGATAATGCAAAGAAGAATCCGCTGAACCCTCCTGTGAAGAAGCCTCCATGATCCCATAAATGACTGATACCAATTGGATTAAAGTTGTTTCCTATACCAAATAATATTAGTCCTAAACCTGCAATAATCATTAAAATAATCGTTACAACTTTTACTGCCGCAAACCAAAATTCAAATTCTCCAAACATTTTAACTGATACTAAATTTGCCGCTAATAATATAACGACAACTGCTAATCCTGGTATCCATGAAGGTAAATCTGGCCACCAAAATTTGAAATAAGATCCAACTGCAATGACTTCACTCATGCCTACAATAATCCAGTTGAAAATACTACTCCCAGCAGTTACAAATGAAAATGACGGATGAATATAATCATTAGCAAATTTAGCAAACGATCCTGTATCTGGATAAATATAGACCATTTCTCCTAATGCTCTCATTATAAGAAACACAAACACACCAGCAATTGCATATGCCAATAGAACTGAAGGTCCAGTCCATTTAATGGTACTAGTGGCCCCCATAAATAAACCTACGCCAATCGTACCTCCAATAGCAATCATCTGCATTTGTCTTGATGTTAATTCTCTTTTTAAGTTATTATTCATGTTCGACCCTTCTTAATATGTATACATTGAATTTTCAATAAACATTTATTTAAATATTTTACAAATATAGCATTTTTAATATCTACATTCCAATAGTCTTGCTTAAAATAAATAATAAATTTATTTTCTTAATCACAAAATCTACACAATTGTGCTAAATACTACCAGTTTTCCCTAAATTTCTATATAATAAATAACTATGTTTATATTTAAACATTACTAAAAATAAAGAGAGAAAGGATTATTATCAATGACTACCGTAAATAATATATCCAAAACTGAACTACACTGCCATTTAGATGGATCTGTAAGCATAGAACTGATCCAACAATTAGCACGTGAACAACAAGTGAATATTAATATAGAAGATATTCAAGTCGATCAAGCGTGTGAGAGTCTAGATGAATACTTGAAATCTTTCGATACGATATTAAAAGTATTACAAACTAAAGATAGCTTAGAAAAAGCCGTTATAGATGTTGCTCAGCAAGCACATCATGACAACATCAAATATATAGAAATCAGATTCGCCCCACTTTTCCATATGGATAAAGGATTAAATTTAAAAGAAATATTAGAAGCCGTTAATAATGGTGCTAATAAAGCAGAATCATTATATCAAATCAAAGTGAATATGCTTGTATGTGGTATGAGACATCATGAAAATAAAACAAATATTGACCTTTTTACAGAAGTAAATGCACTTAAAAATGAAACACGTCATGTTGTTGGTTTTGATTTTGCTGGACCTGAAGAAGCATTTCCTACCAGTGCGATACAAGAAGCCATTCAATACTCTAGTCATTCAAATAGTCACTTAACATTGCATGCAGGTGAATGTGGTTGTATACATAATATAATAGAAGGTATTGAACTCGGAGCACGAAGAATCGGTCACGGTGTAGCTGCTATTAGTGACGATACTGCTCTAGAATACATAAAAAATCGTAATGTATTGCTAGAAATTTGCCCAACGAGTAACTTGCAAACAAAAGCCATACAAACATTAGATGAACTCAACATAAGAAAACTTATAGAACAAGACATCCCGTTTAATATCAACACAGACAACAGGACCGTTTCAAGTACTAATTTAAATACTGAATACGAACTATTGTACAATCATAACTTAATGACAATAGATGAAATTAAAGACATTAATATTAAAGCAATCGAGCACGCATTTCTATCTGATAATGAAAAAGAAAACTTAAAATCTAAATACTAAAGTCAAAAAAGCATTTGCCGCAAAAGCAAATGCTTTTTTTAATCAATATATTCATAAATCATGCCTACTTTCGATAAAAACTGTTACACTTCAAAAGCATTCGTTTTAACATTGATTTTTTTAAGAAATCTTTCTATTTTTGCTTGTTGTTTCCCATTGACTTTACTGCCATCAGCCACTATACCTTTTATTTCTTTCGTTGATATAAGGCCACTTTCTGTTTCATCTTCTAATTTTTGAACATGGTCACCTAATTGAGAAATTGTTTGATTGTAAGCTGTGAAATATTCACTCAATCTATTCGTTTCTTTTTGATATCCATTCGGAAGTTTATTTTTTTCTATATAGTTTGCAAAGTTTCGATCATTTTTTTCTTCCAACTTGCGTCCTTCTTCTAATTGATCCGCTTCTTTCTTAGTTAAAGGTTTGTGTTCCCAAATTTTTTCTTCTATATTTGAAGTTACTTTATAAATATTTTCATTTGTATCTAAGTATCTTTGAATACTTTTATGTATTTGTGATTTTGATAGTGTTTCATTTTTACTATCTGACTCGAAAACGATACTTGGTAATTTTGCATTTGATTTATCGCTAGTTTGTTTTTCTTTATGTTTACCTTCATTCGTCGAGCTTGCTACTGTTTTTTCATCATTTCCACACCCTGAAATTATCGCGATTAAACAACATGATAAGATGACTGACATTATTTTTTTCATACTTCATGTTCTCCCTTTATATATATTTAAAAACTATTTATATACATAGTAACACTATGATGGATGCTTTACTACCATAATCTGTAATATGTCACTACATTGTAAACCATATGTAAATAAAGGTTTACAATAGTAAAGATTATTAGTATTCTATTAATAATTATAAAGGGGGACAACATAATGAATTTAGGCACAAATATAATTAATGGACAATACTTAACTTTTAATGAGGCATTAAATATATATCAAGATAATGAAATTGATACTTTAACACTTGTAAATGAAGCTTACAAAGTACGTCACCACTACTATGGTAAGAAAGTTAAACTTAATATGATTTTAAATGCTAAAAGTGGTATTTGCCCCGAAGACTGTGGTTATTGTGGACAATCTAGAGATGTTAAGAAGAAAGAACAACGTTATGCACTTATTCCAGAAACTCAAATTGTCGATGGTGCAAAAGTTGCTTCTGAAAATAAAATAGGCACATATTGCATTGTCATGAGTGGTCGTGGTCCTAGCGATAAAGAAATATCTCACATTACACGTTCAGTAGAAGAAATTAAAAGAAATCATCCACAATTAAAGATTTGTGCCTGTCTTGGTTTAACTAACGAAGAACAAGCTGAATCTCTTAAAAATTGTGGCGTAGATCGTTATAACCATAATATTAATACAAGTGCTCATTATCATGATGAAGTTGTTACGACTCATAGTTTTGATGATCGTGTGAACACAATTAATATTATGAAAGAGAAGAATATTTCGCCTTGTTCAGGCGTGATATGTGGTATGGGGGAATCAGACGAAGATATTATTGATATGGCTTTTACACTTAATGACTTAGATGCAGATAGTATACCAATCAATTTTTTACACCCTATTAAAGGAACAAAGTTTGGAAGCATGGATGACTTAACACCTATGAAATGCATTAGAATATTATGTATGTTCAGGCTAATTAATCCTACTAAAGAAATACGAATCGCTGGTGGTCGTGAAGTTAATTTAAGAAATCTTCAATCACTATCTCTCATGGTCGCAAATTCTATTTTTGTTGGCGATTATTTAATTACAGGTGGTCAGCCAAATCAACTAGATTACGATATGATACAAGATTTAGGATTTGAAATTGATGGTTGAAACATTACATAAATTTAAGCGTCATTATATGGGTACTCATATTATCTAAACCAATTTCTTTATTTACTTTAGATTTCTTCACTCGGGTATAACGGCACTGCACCCTATTAAGACGATATTAGATTTTCAAATGATTAAGAGACTCCTTATTGAAAAAGGAGTCTCTCAGACTGTGGATGAACTAAACGTTGACAAGCGTTTGGTTTTTTTGTCATTTTTACATTTTTCATTCAAATTTCATACTAAAAAAGTTCAACTTTTTGGGTTCAGTACAGATATTGCTCAAGTCGTGAGTTTAGTCTGAAGTTAATCCAAGACATCGCCTAAGTCGTGAGTTTATTCCAAGTTAATCCAAGACATTTCCCAAGTCGTGAGTTTATTCCGGAGTTAATCCAAGACTTCCCTCATGTCGTGAGTTTATTCCGGAGTTAATCCAA
>CABFOD010000714.1_pt1 | contig 12529 bp, 18 predicted proteins | sample 3521941 | NCBI WGS metagenome assembly CABFOD01 (sample SAMEA5312449, study PRJEB27640) | indoor metagenome | biome: indoor environment; feature: uncontrolled; material: polymer tiles stone | place: Germany | collected 2014-07-07
GTTTATCAACAAGGTGCTAAATATGCAAATGGTGAGTTTATTCAAATCCACCCAACAGCTATACCTGGTGATGATAAGTTAAGATTGATGAGTGAATCTGCACGTGGTGAAGGTGGACGTATTTGGACTTATAAAGACGGTAAACCTTGGTATTTCTTAGAAGAAAAATATCCGGATTACGGAAACTTAGTACCTCGTGATATTGCAACACGTGAAATATTTGATGTGTGTGTAAACCAAAAACTTGGTATTAATGGTGAAAACATGGTTTACCTTGATTTATCACATAAAGACGCACATGAATTAGATGTTAAGCTTGGTGGTATAATTGAAATATATGAAAAATTCACTGGTGACGACCCTCGTAAAGTCCCAATGAAAATTTTCCCAGCTGTCCATTATTCAATGGGTGGAATTTGGGTAGACTTTGATCAAATGACTAATATTAAAGGTTTATTTGCAGCAGGTGAATGTGACTACTCTCAACATGGTGGTAATAGATTAGGGGCTAACTCTTTATTATCAGCAATATATGGCGGTATGGTTGCAGGACCAAACGCAATGGAATACGTTAAAAATATTGAAACATCATACACTGAGTTAGGTGAAGAAATATTCCAAAAACGTATTGATGAAGAACAAGAGAAGTTTGACCATCTTCTAAATCTTAAAGGTACTGAAAATGCTTATAAGTTGCACAAAGAATTAGGAGAAATAATGACTGCAAACGTTACTGTTGTTCGTCATAATGATAAACTGCTCGAAACAGATAAGAAAATTGTTGAATTAATGAAGAGATATCAAAATATTGATATGGAAGATACTTCAACATGGAGTAACCAAGCTGTATTCTTCACACGTCAATTATGGAATATGTTAGTTCTAGCAAGAGTTATTACAATTGGTGCATACAATCGTAATGAATCTCGTGGGGCACACTATAAACCAGAATTCCCTGAACGTAATGATGAAGAATGGTTGAAAACGACTATTGCTCAGTTCAGAGGACCAGAAGAAGCACCTGAATTTTCATATGAAGAAGTGGATATTAGTCACATTAAACCTCGTAAACGAGATTACTCTAAGAAATCTGAAGGGAGTAAATAATAATGGCAGACACTCAAACAGTTGAACAAAATGAACAAAGTCAAAAACAAGAAAACAAAACAATTTCAATTATTATAAAGCGTCAAGAAAATGGCGAATCACAACCATACGAAGAAAAATTTGAGATTCCTTATAGACCAAATATGAACGTAATTGCAGCTTTGATGGAAATACAAAGAAATCCAATTACTTCAAATGGTGAAAAAACAACACCAGTCACTTGGGATATGAACTGTCTTGAAGAAGTATGTGGTGCTTGTTCTATGGTTATCAATGGCAAAGCGCGTCAATCATGTTCAGCAATTATTGATCAGTTAGAACAACCGATTAAGCTAGAACCAATGAAGACATTTCCAATAATACGTGACTTGCAAGTCGATCGTTCTCGTATGTTTGATAACTTGAAAAAAGTTAAAGCATGGGTTCCGATTGATGGTACTTATGATTTAGGTGCCGGTCCACGTATGCCTGAGAAAAAGCGTCAAACTGCTTATGAGTTATCTAAATGTATGACTTGTGGTGTATGTTTAGAAGTATGCCCTAACGTTAATGTGAATAATAATTTCATGGGTGCTCAAGCAATTTCTCAAGTTCGTCTTTTCAACTTACACCCAACAGGTAGTATGACTAAAGATGAGAGAATTAAAGCATTAATGTCTGATGGTGGTATTCAAGAATGTGGTAGTTCACAAAACTGTGTTAATGCTTGTCCAAAAGGTATTCCTTTAACAACATCTATTGCAGCTATGAACAGAGAAGCGACATTCCAAATGTTTAAATCATTCTTCGGATCAGATCACGAAGTTAACTAAATATTTTAACTCAAGAACCTTTAAAGCCAATTATAAAGTTGGTTTTAAAGGTTTTTTGCTATTTTGAATAGGGGAAAATAGACCAATTAATTAACTGCAAATATATGTATGTGTTATTATAAAGAATATAAGTTTTAAGTGAAAAGAGGTACAAACAACAATGGAAGAAATAACTAAACAGATTGAATATTCGTTACGACATATTGTAGAAAGAACTAAATTAAGATCAAGAGGACAGTTAAAAGTATATGAAATTTCACCACCACAATTTATAGCATTACAATGGTTAAATGAACATAAACAATTAACGATAGGTGAATTATCAAAAAGATTATTTTTAGCATATTCGACGACAACAGATATCATTGATAAACTTGAACAAAAAGAATTAGTTTTAAGAATTCAATCTGAAGAAGATAAAAGAGTATTCCATGTTAAGTTGTTAGAAAAAGGTACAGCATTGATTGATGAAGTCGTTCACGCAAGACAATTATATACTGAAGAACTTTTATCGGTGATGGACGATGAAGATAAAAATAAATTTAATGAAGCTTTAGAGATTATGTTAAAAAGAATGAGAAGTGAAGATAAATGAATAAACCAATAGGAGTAATTGATTCAGGTATCGGTGGGTTAACTGTAGCTAAAGAAATAATGCGACAATTACCTAACGAAACGATTTTTTATTTAGGTGATATAGGGAGATGTCCTTATGGCCCAAGATCAAAAGAAGAAGTAAAAGCATTTACAATTCAGTTAGCTGAATTTTTAGTTGAAAAGGAAATTAAAATGCTTGTAATTGCTTGTAATACTGCAACTGCCGTAGCTTTAAAGCCATTACAGGAGATGTTGTCGATTCCTGTTATAGGCGTTATTGATCCAGGTTCTAGAACAGCCATTATGACAACGAATAATAATCGTGTGCTTGTATTAGGAACAGAAGGCACAATCAAGTCTGAAGCATATAGAAGAAGTATAAAGTCTATAAATCCACAAGTAGAAGTTAAAGGTATAGCATGTCCAGGATTCGTCCCATTAGTAGAACAAATGAGGTACAAAGACCCAACGATAACAAGTATTGTTATACATCAAACACTTAAACAATGGCGTTATGATGATTCAGATACGGTGATATTAGGTTGCACGCATTATCCATTATTATATGATGCGATCCACCAATATTTTGATGATGGGAAGACCATTATATCTTCAGGTTTGGAGACTGCTAGAGAGGTCAGTGCTTTATTAACATTTAGTAATGAGCATTCTTATTATACGCCAAATCCTAAGCATAAATTTTTTGCAAATGGTGATGTAGAGCATATAACGAGAACAATTAAAGAATGGTTACATATAAAAGATGCTAAAGTAGAAAGAATAACTTTGTAAGGAGAGATAAACATGAATGAAATCATTGTCGCATCAAACAACAAAGGTAAAATAAATGACTTTAAAGCAATTTTTCCTAAAGCGAATGTTATAGGTATTTCTGAAATTGATCCAGATTTTGATGTAGATGAAACGGGCACAACATTTGAAGAAAATGCTGTTTTAAAAGCAGAATCAGCATCAAAACAGCTTAATAAAATCGTTATAGCAGATGATAGCGGACTATCCGTTAAAGCTTTAAACGGTGAACCAGGCATATATTCAGCACGATATGCTGGAGAACAAAAAAATGATCAAGATAATATTAATAAATTATTAAATAATTTAAAAGGTGTAGAAGATAGAGCAGCAGAATTTGTGTGTGCTATAGCTGTTAGTGAACCAGGTAAAGATACCCTTACTTATATCGGTAAAGCACAAGGTGAAATAATAGACGAACAACGAGGTGAAAATGGATTTGGTTATGATCCGATTTTCTTCGTACCATCATTAGATAGAACGATGGCAGAATTAACAGCGGCAGAAAAAAGTGCAATTAGCCATCGAGGAAATGCTATTAAATTAATGAACGAAGATATAGGGGAGAGATTCCAATGAAATGGATAGTTGTCAGTGATAATCATGGAGAGCAAGGGGTTCTACATGAAATATATGATAAATATAGAGAAGCGGATTTATTTCTACATCTAGGAGATTCAGAATTTGATTATGATGATACTGAATTAAGCTTATATCAAAGAGTAAAAGGAAATTGTGATTTTGATCCACGTTTCCCAATAGAAGATCAAGGTAAGATGCAAGACGTACCATACTTCTTTACGCATGGACATCGATACGAAGTTAAAGGTTCTAGAAATGTATTGAGTGCGCACGCTAAAAATGCACGTGCTAAATTCGCATTCTATGGTCATAGTCATGTAGCTTTATGTGAATTAATTGATGGCGTGTATTGCATAAACCCAGGAAGTATCTCTCAAACGAGAGGTCGATGGGAAGAAACATATGCGATGATAGAATTTGATCGTGAACTTAAAAATGCTAGTCTAACATTTTTAAATAGAAAGCATGAAGAAATAGATAAACAAATTTTAGCATTATAAAAAAGTGTCTTCATTAGGTTATAGCCTAGTGAAGATATTTTTTTATTAAAATCTCACGATTTTGAAAGTGCGTGCTTGCCTAGGGGTGTGGTTCGAGCCTGTAGTCTCTCTCGCATACGATTCCCATAGGTGTCAGTATCTCAGATGTTAATGTTCCAGCCTCTTTAATAAATAATTAGAATAACTTTCAATTAAAGTCAAATTGTTTTATAATTATTAATGTCGTTAATTTAATGTAAATAAGTAGGAGCTGTAATGTTATCGGGAGGGTGTTAAAATGAATAGAACACATGTAACATCAGTTATTAATCAAGAAAAATTTTGTATTAATAAAAATGAAGACAATGATTTGCATAAAAGTGAAAATATATATGTATTAACTGCACAAGGACTTGTTCACGCTAGTGTACTAGAAATATTTGAAGATCAATCGATATGTAAAGCAGATAAAGCAAATGCAGTTAAAGTAAATGACATCGTAATCATGGAATAAAAGCAGAACATTTATATCAAACATGTAATAATACTTGTAAAGCGATTTAATAAACCTTTTTCTTTTTAAAAGGTATTGATAAATCAGCGCCGATTAGATATAATTATTCTTGTGTTGAAGATGTCCTGGTAGCTCAGTTGGATAGAGCAACGGCCTTCTAAGCCGTCGGTCGGGGGTTCGAATCCCTCCCAGGACGTAAATTACCAATATCCCGTTGTATCTCGTTATTCGTAACGATGGTGCAACGGGATTTCTTTATATATAGATATAGCTTGTTATATTTGGTAACTGGACCAAACTATCCTTAAACCTGTTTAAAGCACCTACATTAAGTTGTGGGTGCTTTATTTTTAATATGTTAAATAAAGATAAAGAAATCGAAATTTATAAGTTGCAACAAAAGACTAATTATATTGATGAACATGTGGGTATTATATTAAAGGATATATCATATAACTAAAATAAATAGTTCTATTATTAAACTCTACTTAGTAGAAACTAGGTAGGGTTATTTTTATGTCTATTGTATATAATATAGGAATAAAGCAAAACTACGTATATTCAGTAAAAAGGAGGATTAACTGATTATGTTTGATATAGTAATCTCTATTAGTTGCTTTTTAGTATCTATTTTAATGGCAATATATGTCGCATACTCTAAAAACTTAAAAATTATTGCATCAATCGATCATGAAAAGGTGCGACCAGAAAATAAAAATAAAATAGCATATATATTTTCAATTTGTTTAGTATTAGGAACTATTTTTATTATTTCAAGTGGTTTATTACACGACTATAATTTTTATTTATCGATTTTTCTTTTTGTGGTTGGTTTTGCAATATTAGTTTTATTTTACATCATTTTCTTAAAATTGAATAAATGATTTATTTAGAACTTCATAATTTGCCCTGTCACTTTGAGTGATGGGGTTTTATATATAAACTAATTAATATGAAGAGTTATTAAAAATATTAGGATACCAATTATATTAAGAATGGGAAAATGGATTTAGTTTAAAACTAAATGATGTTTATATAGTATTCGTTAAAGTAGAAGAAGAATATAAAGAATACGGTTATCACAGAAAAAGGATTGGATTGAATCATTTAGCTTTTGGTGTAAAAAATAAAAGTGAAGTAGATACTATTACTAATGTATTCGATTGGAATGTACTTACTTAATAAATAACATGTATGTGTATGTCTTAATGCATATGGTGCAATAGAATTATCTTCAAAGCCAATTTTTCTACTGAACATGAATTTATGCAATTAGTTATTCAAACTGAAAAAGAATACCCTTAAATTTCATATGAAGATGAAATATTAAAACGGATTTATTTGACGGATTTAGATTATTATCGTGAAGGTAAAAGTTTTTAATTTACCCCACCTAAATGAATAGATGGTTGTTCGATTCACGTTCTATATTTTGCACAATTAAATTTTATAGTAATATATATTTAATTATACTGAAAAGGGGTGTAAAATCATGGCAAAAGTAGCATGGGTAGTTCCATCAGTAGAAGTTTTTAATAATCCAAGTGGTAATTTGGTTATAGATAGCCCTATGTCATATTTGAATTTAGAAGTATTACCTAATAACTATTCTTTTGATGTATCATTTGGGATAATAGGTATAGATGAAATAAAAACTTATACTTTACAATTTGAGTTAATAGATCCTGATGATAAAATTATTTTTAATACTACTGTAAAAATTGATAAGAAAAAGATGGATGAAGAGAATGGAGATAAAAAACACTTAAATGTCTTTGAAACTAATGCTCGCTTTAATAATTTGAGATTCGAAAAAGAGGGTATTCATTCTATTAAGTTAACTATTGAAGATAATACATCTAATGCATACTTTAATGTTATGAAAGGTAATCTAGAAAATGGCGAACGAAAAAATTAGTAGACTTGATAAATTTAAATTAGAAAATAGGGACGAAAGAATAACAAAAGATTTAAAAGAATTATCAAAGGCTAGTGGATTAGATTTTCATCAATATAGTGCAGGTAGTATAAGTTCAAATGAGGTGTTAAATATGAATGAATATATAAGTAGAAAAGAATTTGAACAGTTCGAGAAAAGAATCGACGATAAATTCGATAATCTAAACCATAAAATAGATGACCTACCTATGAAAATAGAAGATAAAATAAAACTTCAAATTTCTGAAATGAAGAACACACAAATGAAATGGTTTATTGGAACACTTATCGCTATTTTGGGGGTAGCAGGGAAAGTTTTTGGTTTTTATTAATAACAAAACCCACCTTAATTGTGTACTGCACCCCGAAAGTTAGAGTAAAAACCTAACATTCGGGGTGTTTTTATGTCCAAAACGTACTTAAGGCGTTAAAAGGTGCACTACTCAAAAACTGGAACTCATATTGTACCGTACGAAAAGGAGGATAAGTTATGAAACTATGGACTTATGTGGGAAAAAAGGTACGAATAGAATTGACGAATGGAAAACAATTTATTGGTGAAGTTACAGATTACGATGATGAAATAGTTAATAACAGTGGGGAACCTTCTATACATTTGGCTACTGGATTTCAATTATATGACTTCGATGAAAGCAAAATAAAGTCGATTGAAACTTTAGATTAAGCACCTAACCGAAAATTAATGGTTATGGCGCTATTTTTATACACTTTTTTAAGCTATTACAACAATGTAATGGCTATTTTTTATGTCCAAAACGTGCTGATGACTTTAAAAGCTTGTATGGAATATAGAGTCGACGGACTATAAATGGAGGTATATTTTATGGAAAAAAATAAACTTAAGCTTAATTTACAATTCTTTTCCAATCAAGAAGGAACAAACGAAAATACCAATGATAATAATGATTCTAAAGATGAACAAGACAAGCAAGAAGAAGTAACTTTTACACCAGAACAACAGAAAAAAGTTGATGAAATTATCGAACGTCGACTAGCAAAAGAAAAGAAAAATACAGACAAAAAAGTCCAAGATGCGGTTGAAGAAGCCAAAAAGTTAGCAAAAATGAATAAAGACCAAAAAACAGAATGTGAGAATGAAAAGTTGTAGCAAGAATTAGCAGAGCTAAGAAAAGAAAAAGCATTAAACGAAATGAAAAATACTGAAAGAGTTGCATTTAATGATTCTGGAATAGTAGCAACTGACGAGTTGCTAGATTTGGTGGTAACTGCAGAGGCAGAAACGACAAAAGCAATATACAGAATTAAGGATAAAATTAACTAAATTAGGTATTAAAGGAAGTGTACCTGGTCTATTAACTAATATAGGTTATATAGAAGTATCTTGTTCATTAAGTGTAGATAAAAAGTTTGAAAAGTAGGTTTTAAAAATGAAGAATATATTAAAAGGTATTGCTTACGCAGCGCTCATGTTTTTATTATTAACATTACTAAATATAATCGTTGGTGATGAAATAGATTGGTCTAAGAACATAATCATTTCTGTTTTTAGTTATCTTGCTTATCTTTTTTTGAATGGGCATTTGATTCTAATTAGACTAAAAAATAATGATTATATATGCATTATTAGTAATGTTAACCACTCATATCAATGGGTGGTATTTTTTTATTTTATCCCCACAATCCAATCCGAATTCAAAGCCTTATAAAGTGTCTAATGCGTGTCAAAATAATCCGATTTATGATGAGTAGTTAAGTTTTGTAGCTTATTAATTTATTTATTCTTTTTGATTTTACTAATATGAATATCTCTTGATATCGCAATTAAAGGACGAATTAGCATTTGAAAACTGCCGATAACAAATAAAACAGTACCAGCAAAAGTAGTAGATTCATTAAAGAATAGGAAACTACCAACTATAAAGAACATTGCAAGGATTATATCGTTAACTTGATATAGGAACTTATAAAATGTAACAACTTTTATATCAATATTGAAAATGTTGAATTCAAGTTCTTTTTTGTTATCTGTATACATTTTCCTCACCTCAAGCTCATGATAACAATGTGCCTATTAAATTCAAAGCAAACACAATATGAAATAAATGATTTAGTCTAAAACAATTAAAGGGAAATATGAACGAGGGTGGAGCAGGGTTGAGTGATCAGTTAAGAACTTTAAAGTTAATAAGCTATTTTGAACCTTTACATAAATACCAATAAATACAATTGTATATAAAAACTTTATATAATTTAGTGTTTTTAAGATTTATAATAAATACTATTGATATAAATGAATAAATGTAATAAAATGTATTTTCAAGTGCTACTTTAGAGTTAAAATACAATAAAATAAAGAGGTGAAAATGTATATAGCGTATTGAAAATGAACGTTCGACTAAAAAGTTAATCTAAGTTATTGCACTTGCACTTTAGTATAGTAATTAATATTAATGACAGGATTTTTTAGTTCCTATAGTTTTTAGTAATACAGTTTTGGATATTTATTATTTTGTTATGACGGATTTTTAATAAATCTAAATGATTATATTCTTTGAAAAAAATGGAGGATTACTGATGACATATATAAACTTTTGGAAGCAAATATTCGATTATAAAAGCAAATCTAGTTTTAAAGAACTTATCATAAGCATGGTTATGAATATTGTAATATTAGTTTTATTAATGGCACTTGGATTTATTGTTCCAATGTCTTGGGAGAACGCTGTTGTTAATATTTATTATATCGTTTTAGTGTTAATGATATTTCCAACGGTAGCTATGATCGTTAGGGTTATAAAAAACTATAAATAATATACAGAACACCCTATCCGAAATTTGAAATTTCGGATAGGGTGTTCTGTTTTTATATTGTTGTAGGTTCTCGTTGTATTGAATAATTCCAGTTACGTATGTCAGGCAGTGTTTTATTTTGAATGAAGCTATAAGTTTTAAATAAATGTTGTGTGATCGGTCCGGTCTTATGATTATTTATAATTAATGTATCACTTTTATATTTAATTTCACTTACTGGTGTTAGTGAATGTAAAGTATCTGTACAAAATATTTCCGTTAATGATCCTTCTTTGTAGCGCTCACTTATTTCTTCAATGCTTATTTTACGTTCTTCTATTTGATATCCGAGTTCTTTTGCGAGTTCTATTATTGACTGGCGTGTAACTCCTGGAACAATACTACCATTTAATTCAGGTGTTATGATTTGCTGATTGATGACGAAAAATACATTCATATTACCTATATCTTCTATATAGCTTCTTTTGATTCCATCTAACCACAATACTTGATCATATCCTAGCTGTGTCGCCATTGATGTAGCTGCATATGTTGAGGCGTAATTGCCTCCATACTGTGTGTAGCCAGCGCCTCCGGGAACGGATTTAACGTAGTTATCTTCAACATAAACTTTAATAGGATCTGGGATATGGCATTTTGTATTTGAAGTTAATGGTGATAAGAATGCTATAAACTCGTAAGTATCAGATTTGCTAACACCTAGCTTACTTTCGGATGCATACATAAATGTTCTAATGTAAATGGAATGATTATGATTTTCTTCAAATAGTTGTTGTTCTTGATTGAGTAATTGATTTAACCCTAATAATACACTTTCTACTTCTACTTCTGGCATTTCTATTCTTTTTAAAGAAAGGTTGAATTTTTCTAAATGTTCTTGAGGCTTAAATATATGTATTGAATGTTTAATAATATATGCTTTCATATCTTCGAATACTGTTTGTCCATAATGAAGGCATTGTGCACTTGGAGAAATTGTAATGGGCGCATAAGGTTTAATATGTGGAGAGGACCAACCTTTGGCTGAATCATATGACATGATTAACATTTTATTGCCAAACTGATGACCAAATGGGGATTCACCTTCATCTAATGTCTCAACCGCTGCTGATTTTCTTGAACTTTTGTTTTCCATGATAAATTGCCTCCTGTATGTATATTGGTAATGTGAAATATTATATCAGCTGTGTTGACCTAATTCAATATTTATTTTGAAAATTCTGAAAATAATTAAATGTGTATAATATTCACGATGATGATATACTTTTATTGTTGAAATAATATATTAGGAGGTGACAATCATGTTCATTACATTATTCTTTTTAATGTTGCTCATCATTAGTTATATTGTAGACTTTAGGCAATATAAGAACGTTTTTTTGCTTGGAATTTTTCTTGTAAGTTTATTTACCAGCATTGTTGTTGAAGTTTTAATTCCATTTTTAAATTTGCATATGAATATTAATTATCTTTTAATGTCAAATATCATTTATGCTTTAATTGTCATTGTCGTCATGCTCTTGTCACTTTTGAATATAAAGAAGAAAATTGCAAACGAAGGCAGGTTCGTCACGAACATGATTGTCTTAGGTTATGGCACATTTATTCTTATAAACTTTTTGATTATTATCTTTAAACCGCATATCTTAGTTGACGATTTAAATGGGCTTATCGTTATTGTCATTTCATGTTTGTTTTATTATTTAAATTTATTCTTCACCCTTCATAACTTATACTCTTGGATATTAAGTGGTGTAGCTAAAAGGAAAAAGGGTGACTTTATCATAGTTCTAGGTGCAGGTATCATTGGTGAAAAAGTGACACCGTTATTACAAGCGAGACTAGACAAAGCTATTAAATTGAAAAAGAAAAGTTTAGATACAATGATTATCGTAAGTGGTGGGCAAGGACCCGATGAAATAATTAGTGAAGCGGAAGCAATGAGAAGATACTTAGTCGATCAAGGTATTCGAAATGAAGAGATTATAATGGAAGATGCGTCTACAAATACCGAAGAAAATTTAGTTTTTTCAATGAAGGTAATGGACGAGTATAAAAAAGGAGCAATTGCTACAATTGTGTCGAATCATTTTCATATATTGAGAGCGGCGTTTTTATCTAAGAAACTTAATATCAATGCAACTGTAACAGGTGGCTCATCAAAGTCTTATTTTTATCCTAATGCATATATTAGAGAATATTTAGCAATTATGTACATGTTCAAGAAGACACATGCAATAGCAATCATTATGATGTTAGTTTTCGTAATTGCATATACTTTGCTGCGATCTTAATTAAAGATGCATTGTTTATCAAAAAAGCAGAGAAGACACTTTAAAAGTGCCTTCTCTGCTTTTTATTTTTTAAGCTATTAATTATCTGGCGTCCAAATGACAATATCTTCGCCAGATTGGTTTTGCTGTTCTATATCTTGGAAACCATGCTTCAAGAAAAAGTCTTTAGATTGGTTACGAGCGATACATTTGATAGGTAACTTGAAACTCTTAGCATAATCTAATAACTGATTACCATATCCTCGGTCTTGGTAATCTTTAATTACTTCAAGTTTCCATAATATAAGGTAATCATTAAATTGTGGGAAGTAAGTTTTTTCGATTTCATCTTGTTTATATAAACACATTCGCGCTACTAACTTGTCCCCAACGTAAATACCATAAAATGGTGAATCTGAACTAGCATCTATCATTTTTCCTTTTAGTTCTTCAACCATATATAAACCTTCGTTACCGAAGTTACGGAATTGTTCAAATGCTTCTTCAGTCTTGTAATTAATTTGTAAATGTACTACTTTAGCCATGATAATCCCCCTTGCTCTTTTCTCAATTATACTTCATTTAGATAAAATTTTAAATTATAAGCCGTTAGATTGTTTTATT
>CABFOD010001278.1_pt1 | contig 12529 bp, 9 predicted proteins | sample 3521941 | NCBI WGS metagenome assembly CABFOD01 (sample SAMEA5312449, study PRJEB27640) | indoor metagenome | biome: indoor environment; feature: uncontrolled; material: polymer tiles stone | place: Germany | collected 2014-07-07
ATCTTTAATGACATCATAATTTTCTTTCATATGATCGCCCTTAATGATATATTCATCACCTAATTCTTGAATTGTTTTGATTTGTTTCTTCCATTTTTTTGCCATACGTTCCTTATCAGGAGACTCATATATAATTCCGAATAATACAAATGCATGACTGCCAAACAATCCAATTTGAAAATGTGGTAACATTTTATAGCCCCGTTTATTCGTAGCAAAGGCAACCCATGTATCATTTGGGGGATTAGTTTTTCTGCGTAGATGTTTGGCAACGTGCGGATAGAAAGTTTCATCTGTATGTTCACTTAAATATGCACTAAAATGTTCTCCTAGAGCTTCTAGCTTAGGACGTGTCGTTTCAATCAATGCTTCCATACGTGGTGCAAGGCCATCAATATAAAAAACATCGAAATCTTTTTTTGTAAAAGTATATTTAACCATAGAAACCTCGCTTATTTTTAATTTAAATTCATTTGAATTATGATAATTACAACATTACATGAAAAAACATAATGATAAAACTTTTTTGCATATATTTATTCTTGTGTATAATATATGGAACAGGAGGAGTGCTTATGGAACTTTATAATTTTTTAAAAGATATCACATTGCAGGCTGGAGAAAATATCCGCAAACAATTAAATGAACCACTTTTAATAGAAACAAAATCAAATCCAAATGATCTTGTTACAAATATGGATAAAGCAACAGAAAAATTCCTTTTTAATCGTATACAAGATAAATATCCTGACCATCGAATTATTGGTGAAGAAGGTAGTGGAAAAGATATAGACAATTTAAACGGCGTCCTCTGGATTATAGATCCAATAGATGGGACTTTGAATTTTGTCCATCAACAAGAAAATTTTGCGATATCTATCGGGATATTTATTGACGGTGAAAAATATGCAGGTGTTGTCTATGATGTTATGAGAGATATATTATTTGAAGCACGTGCAGGACATGGTGCATACAAAAACGGTGTAAAGTTAGAAAATCTAATAGAAACACCACTCGCGACGTCTATTATTTCTATGAACCCCAATTGGTTAACGAAAGATTTTACGCGTGATATTTATATCCCGCTTGTCAGAGATTCACGCAGTGCAAGAAGTTATGGTTCTGCTGCATTAGACTTTGCTTATGTAGCATCAAGCAAGATAAATGCATATATTACACTTCGACTACATCCATGGGATTTCGCTGGCGGATTAATTATTGTCGAAGAAGTTGGCGGTGTCGTTACTAACCAGTTAGGTGAAACGGTTAATCTATTAACTGCTAATTCAATCGTCGTAGCGAATAAGACACTACATGCTGAAATAATGAATGATTATCTTAATCCTTTTAAAGTTGAATTAGAAAAAATACATCAAGGTAGATTTTCTAAACGATAATTTGGTTTATTTGTTTCTTTTTGGATTTCGGAAAAAGTTTTTGTAATTGATAATTCGTAAAGAAGTAATCAGAAAATCTTTGTATTTTCGCTTTAGTGATGGATTGATCGGAGTGTAATTGTATTAACGCATTCAAAGTATAGTTAAAAATTTCATCGATAGTATGTATCGTCTGACATTGACTGCAATATGCAAGTGATTTGTATTTTGAAATGTGATTTAATGCTTTACATTTTGGGCAGACGATGCCTGTATTATAAGTAGATTGTTTGATAATGATTGGCTCAATATGTGCACTTTTTAAGTACTCACTGTTCTGAGTGCTTTTTTTTTATTCATTTTGTTGATTTTTTTTATATATGGAATGATATCGTGTCTAAAAAGAAATGGATAGTGATCAGAATTGGAATCAAGTTCAAACATTTCATCCATGCACACACATTTAATATATATTGGTAAATGTTTGTATTTGGTATCTAATATTGAATATATTGAATATTTTACGCAGTTTAACTGCAATATATCCAACTGCGGCTGTTCAGTAATGTAGTGCGCAAGAATGCCTTCGTTATTAACATAATGCGGACCTGAATAATTGTTGAGTTTAAAAAGATAAATTGCAGATTCAGATACTAATATGACGTTAATTAATGCATCAACATGATAATCTGAATAATTAAATTGCCATATCATATCAAAACAATCGGCGTTTAAATGATTAAGAAAAGTTTCAAATTCAATTTCTAATCTTTCGGTATTACGCAGTAATGCTAATCTTTCTAACTGGTCTTCAGAAAATTCAATTCTTCCTTCTAAAGCTTCTAAATAAGCAAGATGTTTATTCTTTTGTCTTGGTTTTAATATCATGTTATCACCTCTATATAGAATCAATACATCCATAATATAATAGACGATTGAATTGTGTGCAAATTGCAGCATTTCAATTTTTTAATAAATATTTGTTCAGAAAATTAATTTTGATTCTAAATATAAGAAAAACTGCAAAGATTACTTTGCAGTTTTACAAAATTACTATAACCAATCATTTTTTCGGTATTGACTTTTTATTGTAAATCCATATCCAAACGTTACTGTGAATAAAATAATTGATATGACGATTAATAAATAATTTAATTCAGCTAATCCGATGCTGAAGAGAATTAACATTAACACGGCAAAAATTGCTAACATAAAAAATGGTAACTTACTTTTTTTCAAAAAAAACACCCCTTAAATTTTGAATCTGGAATTTATCGATATATAATTAACCTATAATATGTTATAATATCACAGTTACATAATAAACTGTAGTTCGATTAAGGAGAAACAAATTAATGACAAATTTTAGAGAAGATGTTCGTAATATTGCAATTATCGCCCACGTTGACCATGGTAAAACTACCCTAGTTGATGAATTATTAAAACAATCAGGTACATTCCGTTCAAATGAACACGTTGAAGAACGTGCGATGGATTCGAATGATATCGAAAGAGAACGTGGTATCACGATCTTAGCAAAGAACACAGCAATCGATTACAAAGGAACGCGTATCAACATTCTGGATACACCAGGGCATGCTGACTTCGGTGGTGAAGTAGAGCGTATCATGAAAATGGTAGATGGTGTATGTTTGGTTGTAGATGCATACGAAGGAACTATGCCTCAAACACGTTTCGTATTAAAGAAAGCATTAGAACAAAACTTAAAACCTGTAGTGGTAGTAAATAAAATAGATAAACCTTCAGCAAGACCTGAAGAAGTTTTAGACGAAGTATATGATTTATTTATTGAATTAGAAGCAAATGATGAGCAGTTAGATTTCCCTGTAGTATATGCTTCAGCTATTAATGGTACTGCTAGTCTTGATGCGTCGACTCAAGATGAAAACATGCAAAGCTTATACGAAACGATTATCGATTATGTACCAGCACCAGTTGATAACCGTGACGAGCCATTACAATTCCAGGTCGCTTTATTAGATTACAATGACTATGTAGGTCGTATCGGTATTGGCCGAGTGTTCCGTGGAACGATGGAAGTAGGACAACAAGTTTCATTAATAAAGATTGACGGAACAATTAAAAATTTCCGTGTTACTAAAATCTTTGGTTTCTTCGGTTTAAAACGTGTTGAAATTGAAAAAGCATATGCTGGTGATTTAATTGCCGTATCTGGTATGGAAGACATTAACGTAGGTGAAACTGTTACGCCTGTAGATACACCGGAAGCTTTACCGATATTACGTATCGATGAGCCTACATTACAAATGACTTTCTCAGTAAACAATTCTCCGTTTGCAGGTAAAGAAGGTAAATTTGTTACTGCGCGTAATATCCAAGATCGTTTAGAATCACAGCTTGAGACAGACGTATCATTACGCGTTGAGTCTGTTGGTCCTGATAGCTGGACTGTTTCTGGTCGTGGTGAATTACATCTATCTATCTTAATTGAAAATATGCGTCGTGAAGGATTCGAATTACAAGTTTCTAAACCAGAAGTTATCGTAAAAGAAATTGATGGTAAGAAATATGAGCCATATGAACGCGTTCAAATTGATGTACCAGAAGAAAATACTGGATCAGTTATTGAATCTTTAGGAACACGAAAAGGTGAAATGGTTGATATGGTTAACAGTGGTAATGGTCAAACACGTTTAATCTTTAACGTACCTGCACGTGGATTAATCGGTTACCGTACTGAATTCATGTCAATGACACGTGGTTATGGGATTTTAAATCACACATTTGATGAATACCGTCCATTATTAAAAGGGCGTATCGGTGGACGTCGTAACGGCGTATTAGTTTCTATGGATAAAGGAGTAGCTTCAACATATGCTATCTTAGCTCTAGAAGATCGTGGTGTAAACTTTATGGAACCGGGTACTGAAGTATACGAAGGTATGATCGTTGGTGAAAACTCACGTGATAATGACTTAACAGTAAACATTACTAAAGTTAAAGCTGCAAACAATATCCGTAGTGCTACTAAAGAACAAACAACAACGATGAAAAAACCAAGAACTTTAACGTTAGAAGAAGCTTTAGAATATTTAAATGACGATGAATTAGTTGAAGTTACACCTGAATCAATTCGTTTAAGAAAGAAAACATTAGATAAATCTCAACGTGAAAGAGAGCAAAAGAAAGCAAAAGCAGCGATACAAGAGGAGGAGTAATCAATGAATTTTATGATCGGCAATGCGCAAGTCAGCGTAGATCCTGAACAAAGAATGTCATTTCTTGCTAAACTTTTTGCAGTTGATAAACATCCAGAGAGTGGAATGTGGTATTTGCTGATTGCGATATTTATATTAAGTGCAATAGTTTATAATTTAGGATTTGCGAGAAAATTAAAACCTTGGCAAAATGTGGTCATATATATTTTATTATTCCTGGGTTGTATTATATTAAACTTCCTGGCAGTATTTTTACCTGTCGGTGAAAGTTTAATCATTGCAGCGATTGTACTTGGATTGTATCGATATCGATTGCATAAAGAGCGACAACAAAAAGAAGCTTAAGACGAATGTCTTGAGCTTCTTTTTGTGATAATAAATTTCGAATGATTAACTAAAATAATTAAATTAACGCAATACCTGTAACGTGTTTCATGATTAATTTGAGTTCGTCGTTATATAAGTAAGCATCAACCATGCCATCGTCGTATAAACGTTTACCGTCTTTAGAAAACTGGAAGTATAGTGTCTTCAATTCAGCTAAAGTAATTTGCACTTTAGTATCTTCATTCGATAATTCGACTTTTGTTGCATCGTTATCTGGTTCTGCATTAATAATAAATGAATGCATATTCATTAAGAAAGTACCTTCTAATAATGCTTGTTTCTTAAATTTCTTTTCAGAAACAAGTGTCGGAGGTTTTGAACCACCTTCTAATATTTCACGGTTCCATTCATAATTATCCTGGAAGCTTATTTTTTCTTCACCTGAAGATTCACCTTGTAAAAGCGCTTCCATTTCAACTTTGCGATCATCAAAGATAAAAGTAGATGGATCTAATGTAATATTGAATTTTACTTTCCCTTTAATCTGTATAATCATACTATCACCCTTTCATATTTATAATACCATATTCTATTTAAGTAAATGCTTGATTTTTAAGGACTTGTCATATAGAATTTTAAAGTATAAGAATAATGAAATGAAGGTGTATGCTATGCGTGACCATTTAGATTACAAACAAAAGGCATATGACCAGCTCAATCAAGATGCAGAGAAAATTTTGCAGTTGATTAAAGTTCAAATGGACAATTTAACAATGCCACAATGTCCTCTTTATGAAGAGGTGTTAGATACACAAATGTTCGGTTTAAGTCGTGAAGTAGATTTTGCAACACGTATCGGATTAATTGAAAAAGATGAAGGCAAAAAGATTTTATCTGCTCTCGAGAAAGAACTTTCTAAATTACATGATGCCTTCACAAATGTCTAAAGTCTAGAGCGTTTGCTTTAGACTTAATTTTATTTCAGGAGCGGATTCTTTTGAAACACATAAGAAATTTTATCGAATACATAAAAGATTATACAAAGTACGTGGATTTCCCTCTACTATTGAGTTATGTTTCACTCGTATTGATAGGTTTAGTGATGATTTACAGTGCGAGTATGGTCGCTGCAACGCGTGGGACGTTGACAGGTGGTATACCTAAATCACCAAATTATTTTTATATACGTCAATTAGTGACTATTATTTTAAGTTTTGGAATCGTCTTTTTTATGGCATATTTCATGTCCATAAAAATCATTAAAAATAAACGTGTCCAACAATTTTCGATCATTGTGATTATGATTCTATTACTTTTTACGCGTTTATTTGGCGTAGAAGTTAATGGTGCAAAAAGTTGGTTGCCTCTTGGTTTCATGCAGTTACAAACTTCAGAATTACTAAAAATTGTTGTAATTATTTATTTAGCCTATATTTATGATAAGAAAGAAAACCTGGAAAAGATGAGCTGGGATATTATAGCGCCACTTGTTCTGGTAGGTATATGTGCAGGGCTTGTAATTATCCAGAATGACTTTGGCTCAACGATGATAATATTAATGATTATCGGATGTATCTTTTTATATTCAGGTATCGCATTTCGTGCCATGATGATTATGGTTGGTTTAGTAAGTGGGGCGGTTGTACTTATTATGACCGGAATGTTTTTAATCACTGGTAAGCTATTAGCGACGCACCAACAACAACGTTTTGAAGTGCTTGCAAATCCTTTTAAAGATGAAGAAGGCGCAGGTTATCATTTATCTAACTCTTTAATGGCAATTGGTAATGGAGGGATATTTGGTAAAGGTTTAGGAAATGGTGTAATGAAGCTGGGGTATCTTCCTGAACCACATACAGACTTTATTTTTGCAGTCATTTCTGAAGAATTAGGGCTCGTTGGTGTCATTATCATTATTTCATTATTATTCTTTATCGTATATAAAGGATTTATGTATGCCGCACTTGCAGATACTGTTTTCTATAAGCTTATTTGTGTTGGTGTAGCGAGTTATATCGGAATTCAGGCTTTTATTAATCTTGGAGGTATATCTGGCTTAATTCCATTAACAGGTGTTCCTCTTCCATTTTTAAGCTATGGTGGATCAAGCTTGTTAAGCTTATCGATAGCGGTTGGATTACTATTAATGGCTGCAAAAGATGTGAAAAAGAAATCATTAGAATAATAAAATTTATTCAAAAAAATGAATACGTTTACAAGTATGCATGTGTCTTTTGACACATGCATTTTTGATTTAATCATTGATGTAAAGACATTCTATGAGTATAACACATTACAATATTAGTATGGCGTAAATGAATATTTTATATATAATATAACTTAACAATATTAATTCATCAAATGATTGTATATAATGTATGTGAAAAGGATAACATAATGAGGAGGAAATGTATGAAACGCATTAACAAGTTACTTGTAGCAAATCGTGGGGAAATCGCAATAAGAATCTTTCGTGCAGCAACCGAACTAGATATACCAACTGTAGCAATTTATTCTAAAGAAGATAAAGGTTCTCTTCATAGATACAAAGCGGATGAGTCTTATTTAGTTGGTGAAGATATTGGTCCGACTGAAAGTTATCTTCATATCGAACGAATCATTGAAATAGCAAAAAAATGTGGTGCTAATGCAATTCATCCTGGTTACGGCTTTTTAAGTGAAAATATGACTTTTGCTGAACGCTGCGCAGAAGAAGATATTATCTTTATTGGACCAGAAACGAAACATTTAGATATGTTTGGAGATAAAGTTAAAGCCCGTGCGACAGCAGAAATGGCAGAATTACCGATTATTCCTGGTACAAAGGATGCTGTTACTTCTTTTAAAGAAGTAAAGCAATTTACAGATTTATATGGTTTCCCTATTATTATTAAAGCCATTTCTGGTGGGGGCGGAAAAGGAATGAGAATCGTTAACAATCAGGAAGAACTAGAAGAAGCATATCAACGTGCACAGTCTGAGGCATTAAAATCATTTGGTAATGCAGAAGTCTACATTGAGAAATATATCGATCAGCCAAAACATATTGAAGTTCAAATACTTGGTGATATGTATGGTAATTTAGTTCATTTATTTGAACGTGACTGTTCAGTACAGCGTCGTCATCAAAAGGTAGTTGAAGTTGCGCCTTCTGTTGGTTTAGATAATGATTTAAGAATGCGCATTTGTGAAGCTGCTGTCAAGTTGATGAAAAAAATTAATTATGTAAACGCAGGAACTGTTGAATTTTTAGTGAGCGGGAATGAATTTTACTTTATAGAAGTTAATCCTCGTGTACAAGTAGAGCATACTATAACTGAGATGGTAACGGGTGTTGATATTGTCAAAACACAAATATTAATTGCTGATGGTGAGAACATGCATGACGAGCGCATCGCTATGCCTATGCAAAAGGATATTATTACGTTAGGTTATGCAATTCAGTGCCGTGTTACGACTGAAGATCCCTTGAATGATTTTATGCCAGACACAGGAACAATTATGGCATATCGCTCTACTGGAGGTTTTGGTGTGCGTTTAGATGCCGGTGATGGTTTTCAGGGAGCAGAAATATCTCCATATTATGATTCATTACTTGTAAAAATTTCTACACAAGCGATTACTTTTAAACAAGCTGAAGAGAAAATGATACGTTCATTACGAGAAATGCGTATTCGTGGTATAAAAACGAACTTACAGTTTTTAATTAATGTCGTAAAGCACCCTAAGTTTGTGAGCGGCAATTATACGACAAATTTTATCGATGATACACCAGAACTATTTGAGATTAAAACACCGCGTGACCGTGGTACGAAGACATTAGAATATATTGCAAATGTGACTGTGAATGGCTTTCCTGGTGTTGAGAAAAAAGAAAAACCTAATTTCGAGCCACTATATATCGAAAAAATAGAACCGAGTCCAGAATCAGGAACTAAACAGTTATTAGATTTGCATGGACCTGAATATGTTAAACAATGGTTGCTTGATCAAAAAGACGTGTTAATTACGGACACTACTTTCCGTGACGCACACCAATCATTACTTGCAACACGTGTCCGTACGAAAGATATTTTAGAAGTAGCACCGATGACTAGTCATTATCTTAAGGATAGTTTTTCTCTCGAGATGTGGGGAGGAGCTACATTCGATGTAGCGTATAATTTCCTGAAAGAAGATCCGTGGCAACGTCTTGAGCGATTACGTAACGCTATACCGAATATTTTATTCCAGATGCTACTCCGTGCTTCCAATGCTGTTGGATATAAAAATTATCCGGACAATGTAGTAACAAAATTCGTTGAGGAAAGTGCAAAAGCTGGAATAGATGTCTTCAGAATATTTGATTCATTAAACTGGTTAGATCAAATGAAAGTGGCCAATGAAGCGGTTCTGAAAGCCGGTAAGATATCTGAAGGTGCAATTTGTTATACTGGTGATATATTAAATCCAGAACGTTCAAGCATTTATACGCTGGATTACTATAAGAAAATGGCAAAAGCTATGGAGCGTGAAGGATTCCATATTTTAGCGATTAAAGATATGGCCGGTCTGCTAAAACCAGAAGCTGCATATGAGCTTGTAAGTGAATTAAAAGCAACAGTAAATATGCCGATTCATTTGCATACACATGATACGAGTGGAAATGGTGTAATGCTCTATTCAAGAGCTATAGAAGCTGGAGTTGACGTCGTAGATACAGCACTCGGAGCAATGAGTGGGTTAACAAGTCAACCAAGTTCCAATACATTATTCTACGGATTAAATGGTAAAACACGTCAAATGAGAGCTGACATTGATGGTATGGAAAAATTATCGCATTACTGGGAAGGCGTACGTCACTACTATAAAGACTTTGAAAGTGATATTAAATCTCCACATACAGAAATATACAAACATGAAATGCCTGGTGGTCAATACTCTAACTTAGGGATGCAGGCAAAGAGTTTAGGTTTAGGAGATCGTTTTAGTGAAGTTAAAGATATGTATAGACGTGTTAATTTAATGTTTGGTGATATTGTTAAAGTTACACCGTCATCTAAAGTAGTAGGAGACATGGCCTTATACATGGTTCAAAATGACTTAGATGAAACGTCAGTAATCGATCGTGGGGCATCATTAGATTTTCCGGAATCAGTTGTATCGTTCTTTAAGGGTGAGATTGGCCAACCAGTGAATGGTTTCCCGGAAGCACTTAAGAAAGTAGTACTGAAAGATATTGAAAGTATCGATGTTCGTCCTGGTGAATTATTAGCACCGATTGATTTCGATTTGTTACGTAAAGAACTTGAGGAAAAACAGAATAAACAGGTAACAGAACAAGATATTATCAGTTATGCCTTATATCCAAAAGTATATGAACAATACATTACAACAAATGAAAAGTTTGCAAATGTATCGCTACTAGACACACCAACATTCTTCTATGGAATGCGTAAAAATGAGAAAGTTGAAATAGCTATTGATGAAGGTAAAACATTGATAGTGAATTTAATCAGTGTAGGACATGTTCATGAAGATGGATATAGATGGGTATACTTCGACTTTAATGGTATGAGTCGTAAAGTATACGTTAAAGATACAAACGTTGAACCAAGTCTAGCTACGATTCCTAAAGCAGATCCCAAAAATAGAAGTCATATCGGAGCACAAATGCCTGGAACAGTCGGTGTCGTAAAAGTAAAAGAAGGTGATGTTGTAACTAAAGGCCAATCATTACTTATTACTGAAGCGATGAAGATGGAAACGACAATCCAAGCACCATTCTCAGGTACTATTGACAAAGTTTATGTTAATACGGGAGATAGTATACAAACGACAGATTTATTAGTGGAAATTTCAGAAGCTTAAAAAATAGAAAAAAATAACCTGCCGTGGCAGGTTATTTTTGCGTTGCACGAGAAATGAGAAGTAAGAAATAGCACAGCAACCCAAATAGTAACGTAATAAATAATGCATGTAATAATGCCACATATAAATTTAGCATCGTAAATATTGACAACGCACCTGTCGTTACTTGTAAACAAATTAATAAAAATGCGATTGAGTATCCGTATTTAATAACACGATACTGACTATAATTTTTTACGGCATGGTAAACAACGTAACTTAACCATATAAATAAGATAAAAGCTAGTGTACGGTGACTCATCTGTACCCATTCAAAAAATGTTTCGGGCAAACCGATTTGTCCTTGTTTACAAAGTGGCCAGCTCAGACAAGCAAGGCTAGCTTTTTCGTGACGTACAAGGGCGCCACTATAAATTACAATATAAATAAAGCTTGTTAAAGCTATTGTATGTCTTCTTAAATGAGAATGTATCACTAATTTTGTAGCGTCGAACTTTTGATCTACTTCAAATATTAATAATGTGAGTAAAAACACAGAACTAAAACTAATTAATGAAATTCCGAAATGTAATGCTAATACAAATCCATTTTGTTGCCAGATTACAGCAGCTGCACCGATTAAAGCTTGTGCAAAAATAAAGCCGATACTCATCCAGCATAAAAACTTTGTTTCTCTTTTATGACCAATATATTTAATGCTTAAAACAACAAGCCATGTTACCGAAATCAAAGCAAGTCCAGATACACCACGATGTGCGAGTTCAATCAATGTTTCCATAGGAATATGTGTCGGTACAAACTTACCATGACAAAGTGGCCAGCTATTACCACATCCGTCAGCAGAACCCGTCTTTGTTACTAGCGCACCACCGATTTGTACTAGTATCATCAGTACGGTCGTAAACAAAGATAACCATTTTAAATTCTTTTCTTTTAACAAATACTTCACCTCTAATTATCATTATGCACGTGAAGTGTAAATGTAAACTTTATTACATCGCGACTTCAGTATATACTTAAGATATAGTATAACAATCTAACTTTAAAGTAAATGTGTCACATTCGTGAATTATTTATAATTGTAGAGAAATAGAAAAATGTCACAATTTAATTTCGAAAATGTATAGAAAATGTGACAGTTTTCATATATTATTGTTATTATATGCGTTAGTATTGTTAAAGGAGGGTGAAAATGCAAAATGAACAAGTCTTAAAGAGCGTCAAATCGGTCGAACAAACGCGATTGACATTTAAAGATGTCAAAGCAATTGTCAAACTTGGTCTCGTTCAAGGTAATTTGATACCGACGTTTGCGGGAGCATTTCTTGCTATCATGATGACACAACGTTCATTTTTAAATAGCATTCCTGAATTATTAACGATGCTTACGGGATCTACACTTATTATGGCAGGAAGTTGTGCATTAAATAATTTTTATGATCAAGATATTGACCGCATTATGCCAAGTAAACAGGAACGGCCAAGTGTTACTGGGAAAATTGCTTCTCAATCACTATTCCAGCTGAGTTTATTATTGATGTTCATCGGAGAAGTTTTACTTTTCATGATAAATGTTGAAACAGGAATAATCGGATTCTTAGGGATATTTGGTTATGTGGTGATGTATTCTGTTTGGTCTAAACGTCATTTAGTGTCAAATACTATAATAGGTAGTTTTCCAGGAGCGATTCCACCACTTGTGGGTTGGGCTGCAATTGATCCTAATCTTTCAAAGGTAGCATGGATGTTATTCGTCATTATGTTTATTTGGCAACC
>CABFOD010000535.1_pt1 | contig 12519 bp, 13 predicted proteins | sample 3521941 | NCBI WGS metagenome assembly CABFOD01 (sample SAMEA5312449, study PRJEB27640) | indoor metagenome | biome: indoor environment; feature: uncontrolled; material: polymer tiles stone | place: Germany | collected 2014-07-07
GACATTCGTGCAATGGTTGAAATCGCACAAGCAAACGACTTAATCTCAGTAGTAGATAATACATTTATGACACCATATTTCCAGAATCCAATCGATCTAGGTGTTGATATTGTATTACATTCAGCGACAAAATATATCGGTGGTCATAGTGATGTTGTAGCAGGTTTGCTTGTTTCACGTACACCAGAATTATCAGAACAAATTCACTTTATTCAGAACTCTGCTGGTGGTATACTCGGACCACAAGATAGTTTCTTACTTGTACGTGGTATTAAAACACTTGCATTACGTATGGAACAAACCGAAAAAACAACGAAGAAAATTATCGAATTCCTACAATCACAAGATAAAGTAACAAACATCTTCCACCCATCATTATTAGATGCAGAACGTAAAGCAATTCATGAATCACAAGCAACAGGTTTCGGCGGAATGATTTCATTTGATGTCGTTTCTAAAGAAAATGCTGAATTACTTGTAAAATCTTTAAAATACTTTACATTAGCTGAATCATTAGGTGCAGTTGAAAGTTTAATCTCTGTACCAAGTCAAATGACACATGCATCTATTCCACGTGAACGCCGTTTAGAATTAGGAATCACTGATGGATTAGTACGTATTTCAGTGGGTATTGAAGATAGTGAAGATTTATTAGAAGACTTAAAAGAAGGATTTGCATTACTTAAATAATCAGGAGGCACATCATGACACAAAAAATGAATGTTGAAAGCTTTAACTTAGACCATACAATCGTAGACGCACCATTCGTACGTTTAGCAGGTATTAAAGAAGGTATCAATGGCGATGTAATTAACAAATACGATATCCGTTTCAAACAACCAAACAAAGAACATATGGAAATGCCTGGACTACACTCATTAGAACATTTAATGGCTGAGAACATCCGTAACCATACAGATAAAGTTGTAGATTTATCACCAATGGGATGTCAGACAGGATTCTACCTATCACTAATTAATCATGATGACTATGAAGACGTGTTAGTTATACTGGAAAAAACATTAAATGACGTCCTTACTGCTACAGAAGTACCAGCATGTAACGAAGTACAATGCGGATGGGCTGCAAGCCATTCATTAGAAGGCGCGCAAGCTATCGCTAAAGAAATGTTAAGCAAAAAAGACGGCTGGAGAAATATTTATCAAGAAGGTAAAGCACCAGCAGAATAATTTAAAATCCACCTCGGCTGAGGTGGATTTTTTTCTAACTCAAGATCAACAAATTATCCATTAAAATCTAATTAAATTAGCAGCTGCATAAACGTCATCATATTCGTTCAATACTTTTAACTGTTCATCAACAATATCTAGATGATATGGACCAGTCATCTCACCAATTTCATACATCTTCGCGCTGTCAATGTCATCATGCTTCTTAAAATTAAACGTTACGCTGTAATCTGACTTTTCACCAGTACCATATACAAGTTCACCTAACACTTTAGCCGTACCATTACCTTCAAAGTAAGGTTTCAACTCTAATGGCAATGTAAATCTGAAACGATAATGCGGTGTATTATGCATAAGATAATTATAAAGCACGCGATCAATTCTATAATCTAAGCGGAAAGTAACACCATTATCGTTTGGCGTTACCACTAAATTCTTCAGCATAAAGTGTGGCATATGAAACTCTTTCCCTACAGCTTCAGGTGGTGTCGGTTCCGGCTTTACAAGTTCAACATTGACGCTTTTTTTCTTCTCATCGTTATGATTCAAATTTTGTACCTCATCGTTTTGTTTTTGATTTTTTGTTAAGAAATAATATAGTGCTCCACTCGCTGCAACAAATACAATTGCACCGACTGCACCAGTCGTCTTTTTACAGTTACATTTCATAGTGACGTCCCCTTTATCTACGTTATTTTATTTCACTATACCCCATTCATGTTTATCTTAAGCGAAACTATTAAAAATCTATAAAAAACTATAAAAATAATAAAAAAAATGTTAATGTAGTGTTTGTACTTTAAGAAATGAGGTTTTAATTATGCTTTTCTCACGAACACCGGTAAATAAACTTTTACCGTTCATATATACAACACTTTTTGTTATTTTTATATTACTTATATTTGAGCAGATGCTACACATGGTTATTGTTTTGTTATTTCCGGACATTTATAGTGTTCTCCCCTTCACTTTAGACATTTTCTTTACAGAAAATATGAGTGAGCTAACAAATATTCCTTCATGGACCATTATTCTGTTTGTCATTTTTATTCTTATTGCAATAACATTCTGGATAGTAGAATTACTCGTAAAATATAACGAGCGACAGGAAGAACTATACATCGGTGATATTACAGATCATCATCTTTACTTAGCCATATTCACACGTCCAAATGTTAATATAACAGACCTACCAATCTATACCGGAGACTTTATGCGTGATAATAAAGGGACTTCAAGTACTTCAGAAACAACTAGTACACCAGGTGAGCTCTATAAATTCATGCATGCAGCGCTATTTAGTAAACCACTTGATGAAGTCTTCTACATTCAGCATATTAAAGTTCAGAAAGAAACATGGCGAGGACTTAAATTTACAGGTGAAGCGATAACGAATAAACGTAATCTTCTCGTACGTAAACAGAAGAAATTCTTCCTTTCCCGTTCAGTTAATGATTTCGACAAAATGAAAACATTCATTAAAAGTATTGCTGAAAACTAGTATTTACAGATAATTTACTTTAAATTCACTCCATCTCAATATTAAAAGGGTAAGATGTCTATCATGGAGATGATAGACATGTTTACAGAAAAAGAACGATTAAACTTAATTATGTCGTATGGTTTAGAAGAATCCATCGATCTTTATAATAAATATTATGATGAAATCCATTCTATAGATCTTAAAAAATTTAAATCAACCATGAGCATCCAGTATGATTTACCACAAAAGCTTGCTGATGCCATATACTTTATAGAATATCATTATAAAAATCGGGGTCCCCACTTTGAAGAGATCATGGACTTTTTTAATACTTTACGCGCGATTGAACGACAAGTGATATAAAAATGGCTCACTACAATAAGTAGCGAGCCAAATTTATTTGTTTCTATTTCAATTTATTCAAATAACTCTCTCCGAATTCAGGTAATTTCACTTCAAAGTTATCAGCGATCGTAGCACCAATTGAAGCAAATGAGTCGTGTCCTGAAAGTTCACCATTACCGATTGATTTTGAATACATCAATAAAGGTACGTATTCTCTCGTATGGTCTGTTCCAGGCATTGTTGGATCATTACCATGATCTGCAGTAATAATTAATAGATCATCTTCACGGAGTTCATCTAATAGTTCACCTAAACGCTCATCAAATGCTTTAATCGCATTCATATAACCTTCTTTATCACGACGATGACCATATAACGCATCAAAGTCTACTAAGTTTAAGAAGCTTAAACCTTTGAAATCACGTTTTACAACTTCTAATAATTTATCCATACCATCCATATTATCTTTCGTACGGATTGACTCAGTAACACCTTCGCCATCATAGATATCATTAATCTTACCAATTGCGATTACATCTAAACCAGCATCTTTCATTTCATTCATCACTGTTCGTCCGAAAGGCTTTAACGCATAATCATGACGGTTAGATGTTCTCGTAAAGTTTCCGGGTTCCCCTACATATGGTCTTGCAATAATACGACCAATCAAGTATTTAGGATCCTTTGTAAACTCACGCACTTTCTCACAGATCTCATATAATTCATCTAATGGAATAATATCTTCATGGGCAGCAATTTGTAATACAGGGTCAGCTGAAGTATAGACGATTAAATCGCCAGTTTTCATTTGATGTTCGCCCCACTCGTCAATGATTGCTGTACCTGATGCTGGTTTATTGGCAACAACTTTGCGTCCTGTCATTTCTTCGATTGCTTGTACGAGTTCCTCAGGGAATCCATCAGGATAAACTTTAAACGGTTTATCGATATTTAACCCCATAATCTCCCAGTGTCCAGTCATCGTATCTTTCCCAACTGATGCTTCAGATAATTTCGTATAATAGCCAACCGGTTGATCTACCTTATTTACTACTGGAAGTTCAGCAATATTTCCTAAACCTAAACGCTCTAAGTTTGGTAGCTTTCCTTCGTAACCTTCTAACGTATGTTTTAAAGTGTGACTTCCAAGATCTCCGAACTTGTCAGCATCTGGTGCTTCACCGATACCTACAGAGTCCATTACAATTAAATGAATTCTATTAAATTTCATGATTATCTCTCCTTTGCGTTGTGCTGAATGAGGTGGATTTCAATGTGACTTGTCCAATATCTCATGTTTATTGGACACATCGCTCAAACATCCAATCCAATCCTACTACTCAGTAATAACTTTATGAATCAATACTGGTGCTTCTGCACTGTCTGCAATTTCAATATTGTCGTAAATCTTATTCATAACGTCTTCTACATTATCTCGGTTTGCGTATATTGTTACAAGTGATTCGCCCGCTTCAACTTTGTCGCCGACTTTCTTACGTAGCATCAATCCTACTGCTAGATCAATAACGTCTTCTTTCGTAGCGCGTCCTGCACCGAGTAACATCGAAGCCACTCCGATTTCATCTGCTACAATCTTGCTTACGACACCACTTTCTTTCGATGGTACTTCAATCACATATTCTGCTTGAGGTAACTTAGTAACATCATCAACGACTGACGCATCTCCACCTTGGTTAGTAAGGAATGTTTTAAATTTCTCTAAAGCTTTACCATTATCAATTACTTCCTGTAATTTCGCACGTGCTTCATCTAACGATTCTGCTTTACCTGCTAATACGACCATTTGACTGCCTAAAGTAAGTACAAGTTCTGTTAAGTCTTCCGGTCCTTCGCCGCGTAATGTTTCAATCGCTTCTTTCACTTCCAGTGCATTACCGATTGCAAATCCTAATGGCTGACTCATATCAGAGATTATCGCCATCGTATTACGTCCGACGTTATTTCCGATCTTAACCATTGCATGTGCAAGCTGCTCTGCATCTTCTTCTGTCTTCATAAATGCTCCCGCACCTGTCTTAACATCTAATACGATCGCGTCAGCTCCTGCTGCAATCTTCTTACTCATAATACTTGAGGCGATTAACGGTATACTATTCACTGTTCCTGTTACATCACGTAATGCATATAATTTCTTATCTGCCGGTGTTAAATTGCCTGTTTGTCCGATTACCGCTAACTTATCTTCATTTACAATCTTAACGAAGTCTTCTTCTGAAATTTCAACATGGAATCCTTCTACCGCTTCTAATTTATCAATTGTTCCACCTGTATGTCCTAATCCACGGCCGCTCATCTTCGCAACCGGAATATCAAGTGCTGCTACCAACGGTCCTAATACTAAAGTTGTTGTATCACCAACACCGCCTGTTGAATGTTTATCAACCTTCACACCTTTTATAGCGCTTAAGTCAATCTGATCACCACTTTCAACCATCGCCATCGTTAAGTTAGCACGTTCTTCATCGTTCATATCCTGGAAGAATATCGCCATCGCTAAACTCGATGCCTGATAATCAGGAATTTCTTCTTTAGTATAACCCTTAATGAAGAATTCAATTTCTTCTTTTGTTAATGCATGTCCGTCACGTTTCTTTGCAATAATGTCTACCATTCTCATAATTAATAACCTCCATTTTTTTGTAAGCGTTTTCTTTTATATCAAAAGTGAAAGGGAATTAATAATCCCCTTTAGCTTCTTCACCCTTTAAAATTTGTACACCAGCTGATGCACCGATACGCGTAGCGCCAGCATCGATCATCGCTTTAACGTCTTCATAAGAACGCACGCCACCTGATGCTTTTACACCCATATCACGTCCAACTGTTTCACGCATTAATTTCACATCTGCTACTGTCGCTCCACCTGTTGAGAATCCTGTAGAAGTCTTAACGAAATCTGCTCCTACTTCTTTCGCAATTTCGCTCACTTTCACTTTCTCTTCGTCAGTTAAAAGACTTGTTTCGATGATTACTTTCGTCGTAACATCTCCTGCAGCATCTACTACTGCTTTAATATCTTCACGTACTAAATCAAAGTTACCGCTCTTAGCCGCACCGATATTAATCACCATATCAACTTCACCTGCACCGTTAGCAATCGCATCTTTCGTTTCAAATGCTTTTACTGCTGGTGTATTAGCACCTAATGGGAAGCCGATTACAGTACATACTAAAACATCAGTACCCTCTAATAAAGCATGTGCATATTTTACATGTGTCGGATTCACACATACACTCATAAAGCCGTATTCACGTGCTTCTTGTGCAAGCTGTTCAATTTGGGCAGTCGTTGTTTCTGGTTTCAAAGCAGTATGATCAATATATTTCGCTAAATTCATATTATTTATTCCTCCCTTATATTCAAATCCATTATAACAGATATTGAACAAAAGTAAAAATGTTAAATGAAATTACGTTCAAGTTAAATTAATTGCTTAGCTGTAATGCTGTCAGTTATAAGTACATTCGGTATACCACCCGTTAGTGCACCTCGAATTGCTTCTATCTTATGCTTACCGCCTGCAACAAGTATACTTGTTGGAATCTGCTTTAATGTATCCAGGGTCACACCCATCGTACGATCATCGACCCAGACATCAGCAATTCTCCCATTCTTATTATAAAATCTAGAACAGATGTCACCCACCGCTTCATTCTTCAGACGCTTAACTTCATCGTCCGATAAAAAGCCAAGTTTAAACAACAGTGCTTCATCGCGCACTGTCCCTGTAGTGTATATGGCAACATCACATGTACTTGCCATGCTTAAAATCCCTTTAATATGGCGATCTTCACTCACTAATTGTTTCACCTGTTTATTATCAAAAATAACAGGAACAGGTAGATCACGTGGAATGGAATTGAAGCTCTTTGCAAATAATGCTAACGTTTCATGTGAATTCGTCTTTATATTTGAGTATGAAATACCACCTTTTAACTGAATGGTAGAAACGCCAGTTAAATTCGTCGGTTTCATTAAATTAGCAGTTTCATACATCGTTTTTCCCCAGCTAATGCCGACGACATCGTTATTCTTCACTTTGTCATGAAGAAATTCTGCAGCTGCTTCTGCTATAGCACTGAGCACAATTTCGTATTTATCGCTCGATACTTCTTTAATTAAGACATACTTTAAATTATATTTTTCTTTCAGTAATTCTGCGAGTTCTTCACTTTTTTCATATGGGTCATGAATCGTAATATTGACAATCCCCATATCTTTAGCAAATTGAAGTTGTCTCGATACAGTCGGTCTGGAAATATTAAGTTCATCGGCAATTGCCTTTTGCCCTAAATTTTCTTCGTAATACATTTTAGCGATTCTAATACATTGTTTGATTTTTTCTTCCATTATGCTCACCTCTACTTACATTCATTTTAAGGGAAAACATAAAAAAATACACTTCAATTCCATTGAAGTGTATCAATTAATTTATTAACTAATAATAACGCGTTAGATTTTAAATTATCCTAAGAAAGATTTTAACATCCAGTTATGTTTCTCAAGGTTCGTAATCATACCTAAGAACATATCTGCAGTCATTTCATCATCTGCTTCTTCGGCTGTAGCTTTACCTTCTTCTAATAGTTTGATTACTTTATCAAAGTCTTTAGATAAATCTTTCACCATATCTTCTGCAGATAAATTTTTCTTAGCTTCTTTAACAACAGATAAATCTAAACTTTCTTTTAACGTTGCAATAGGATTTCCTTCAATCGCTAAAATACGCTCTGCTAATTCATCGATGTAAACGTTAGCCTCATCATATAACTCTTCGAATTTAGTGTGTAGACTGAAGAAGTGTGGTCCTTTTACATACCAGTGATAGTTATGTAATTTTGTATAAAGCACCGTCCAGTTTGCCACTTGTTGGTTTAATGCTGCTACTACTTTGTTTTCTTGTGTTTTTTTAGCCATCAATAATCTCTCCTTTTATTTGTTATTTATATTAATTATTATATAATAATCATTCTAATTAAGCAAACGATTTTGTCTGTCTCATTTTAAAATATTTGGGTATACTATTAAAAAAAGAGGAGGCCATTATGTTTAGAAAATACATATTACCTATCATTATCGCAATACTCGCTGCTATCATGCTGCTCAGTATCGATTACTGGAAACTACCTTTAACCGATATACTTACTTCTACCCCGTATATCGTTGTGTTATGCATACTTGCTGTATTATTTGCTATTATCGCCTTTATTTACAGTAAGCTTGCCTATAAAGTAGATAATGACCCTAGTTTAGAACATTACGAACAGGACAGAGCATCATTCAGGAAATTTTCCGAGATGAACATCGCTATCATTATTTCATTTTATTTCGCGCTCGGATCAATTCTATTAATCAGTATTAATGATGCGCCGTTGTATTTAGGAATTATCAGTATAATCGTGTTGATTATTGCTATTCTCATGCGCTATTACGGCTATAGCATGATTAACAAACTGTATCCGGAACGTGATTTACCCGAGAACTTTGAAGCAGACTTTGATGACAAGCTTATTGATTCATTATCTAAAGAAGAAATGTATACGATATTTACTGGACTATATAATGCTTTTAAAATTACTAATATTTTATTACCGGCAGCAATGATGCTGATTACGATATATGGGTATGCAACAGGCGTACCGCAACACTTCGCTCTGTCGGTTATCGCCGCTGTCGCAATCATCATCAATATCGTCTACCAGATTACTGTCAGAAAGATGATCTAGACGTTTTCATAACGCAACAATGCCGGATACTCACAGTGTCCGGCATTGTTATGTCTATTTAATAGCTTCTATATAAAAAAGACACCCAATAATGAGTGTCTAAAAACTATGCTTGTCTATGTTCTTCTAATAATGGCTCATCCGGTTTAACAAAGAACCATAGGATAATTGCAAGTGCTGCCGGAATCAACATTAAATAGAACGTCGTATCCCAACCTAACTTCTGTACTAATACCCCACCTAAGAATGGACTTAAGAAAGCACCGATATTACCCCATAAGTTCATCCATCCTGAAACAGTACCTGAGTAGTTACGTCCCAGGTCAGCAGCTGAAGCCCAGCTCATACCCATCGATAAACCTACCCCACCTAAACATAGTGATAAGTAAATGATGTTCATCGTCATATCATTAGTTTGAACTGATAAGAATAACGAAATCGCAAATACGATAAATCCAAAGATTGCGATACTTGAACGTGCTTTAAATTTAGAATGACCACGTGCAACAATCGCATCTGAAATTGATCCACCAGCCATGATTAATACGAACATCATTAACCACGGTGCTGCCGCTAAGAATTTCATATCCGTTAAAATAACATGATATTCTTCTTGCAGGTAAGTTGGTAACCAGATTAAGAATAATGTGATAACAAATTGTACTACGAAATATTGGCCGGCGATTGCAAAGAAGCTGAAACGTTGGAAGAAACGTCCCCAAGGTGCAGTTTCTTTCGTAGCACCACCTACTGCATCACGGTTTTCCATGATATAGTGCTTTTCCGCTTCATTCACCATCTTATGTTGTTCAGGTAAATCTTTAGCAATAACAGCCCATAGTAAAGCAATTAAAATACCGATTGCACCAAAGATATAGAATACCGCTTCCCATCCAAACGCCTGATAAATAGCGATTGTTACAAATGGTGCAATAACAGGACCGAAGTAACTACCTGCCAGTAAGGCGCTTGAAGCACGACCTTTTTCTGATTTTGCAAACCAGTATGTGTTAAATACAGCGTTTGATGGATACATCGGACCTTCACCAATACCGAATAAGAAACGCATCGTGTATAATAATCCGTGATTTTTAACAACCCCAGTCAGGATTGTAAATGCACTCCACCAGACTAGTGCAAATGTTAACATCTTCTTAGGACCAAATTTCTCAGCCATGATCCCTGCCGGCACCTGCATTAATGCATAACCTGCTGCAAATATAGAACCTAACATCCCAAATTGCGCTTTAGACATATTTAAATCTTCCATCATCGGACCAGCGATATAAGAAATATTCGCTCTATCCATATAGGCAATAACCCCGATGACAAAGAACATCAATGCGAACATCCAACGCACATTAGACTTTCTTTCATTCATAATATATTCTCCCCCATTATCGTTTTCGACTCACTCAGTCATCCGATGACTATATTTTTTGACTCCTCAAAAATACCACAGGATAAAACCGTTTACAATACCTTTGTGAAAAATAATATAATTTTTTTAATCCATCTCAACTTGATAAGAACAAGTATTTGTGACCCTATCACCACAATTAAAGTTATTAATTTCACAAACTTGTTATATTGTTAAAAACAAAAACTATATAACAGTTTTAAAAACGTTTATCTCTTTAATTCTTTAATTTATTAATACTTCTCGTAAAGACGATACAACCTAAAAAAATAATGTAATATTTCGAATAAATATTATATAAAAATATTCTGAAAAATGAAACAGATAATTTGTAACACACGACACTAATTGGTATAATATAACTGTTATAAAAATAAAATTTCATCAAGGAGTGTTTGTCAATGAAAGCAGCAGTATGGTATGGTCCGAAAGATATTCGCGTAGAAGAAAAAGAAATTCGTGATATGAAACCGAACGAAGTACGTGTGAAAGTTGGCTACGCAGGTATTTGTGGATCAGATTTACACGAATATCAGGAAGGACCTGTATTTATTCCAGTCGATAAAGAAGATGAATTAACAGGTGGAAAAGCACCTTTAATTATGGGGCATGAATTCTCTGGTACAGTCGTTGAAGTCGGAAGTGAAGTAAAAGACTTTAAAGTTGGTGACCGTGTATCTGTTAACCCAACGGTAACACATGGTAAAAGTATCGATGAACTAGACGTATATGATGGCTTTAGCTTTATTGGATTACACACAGACGGTGGTTTCACTGATCTAGTAAACGTACCAGAAGTTAATTTGTATCACTTACCAGACTCAGTATCATTACGTGTCGCAGCAACAATTGAACCGCTTGCAGTGGGTGTGCAGGCTGTAAAAGAAAGTGAAATTGAATTCGGTGATACTGTTGCAATCTTCGGTGCCGGTCCTATCGGATTATATACGACACTTGCAGCACGTGCAGCTGGCGCAAGAAAGATTATCGTATTGGATTTATCAAAAGAACGTTTAGAAAAAGCATTAGAATGTGGTGCTACTGACATCATCAATTCTGGTGAAGTGGATGCAGTTGAAGCGATTAAGAAAATCGTACCTGGCGGCGTAGATCGTTCATTTGAAGTTGCAGGTGTTGCACCAACATTTAAACAGGCAATCGATGCTACGCGCCCTCGCGGTAAAATGGTTATCGTATCAATATTTGCAGGAGACGTCTCTTGGCCACCATTGCAATTAACAAACACTGGTGTGCAAATCACATCTACAATTGCTTATTCTAGAGCAAGCTACCAACAAACAATCGACTTATTAGGCAGCGGGCAAGTTGATACTGAAAATACGATTACAAAAGAAATCGAATTAGATGATATCGTCACAGAAGGTTTCGAAACATTAACGAAGGACAAAAATCAAGTCAAAATCTTAGTCAAATTAAACGGCGAAGGATAATAAATCATCCTTCAATTTTGCAAAATATCAATAAAAAATAAAACGGGGATAAGAATCATTCTTATCCCCGTTTTATTTTTATACCTTTAATTATTACTATATTCTCTTCTAAACTCTTCCGTAAATGCTTCAAGTTTAAAGTCATCCGGCACCTGCTCAGTACGGACAACGAGTACATCACACTTCGCATAACGTACAATCGCTTCTGAAACACTACCCATCACAAAACGTTCTAATGCATTTATACCGTTAGAGCCACAGATAATTAAATCGCAATTTGCTTTCGGCGCTATCTCTTTAGTAATAACCTGACGTGCTGCTCCGTGACCAATCTTTATATCAACTGATTTCACGCCTTGTTCTAAAGCAATTGCTTTATAGCCATTCAACATCTTCTCAGTATACTTATCGGCATTCTCATGCAATGAACCCCGTTCACTTTCTACATTCGCGTATGTTCTAATATCCACGACATGCACTAATGTAATTGCTGCATTATTTCTTTTCGCGATGTCGACACCCTTTTGAAATGCATACTCACTCACTTTTGAACCATCTACCGGAATCAAGATATGTTGATACATCATTTGTAACAGCCCCTCTCTTATCTTCATCTTTAGTATATCACCAAAATGAAAACGCTTCATTCTTTAAGCGCTATAAATCTAAATTCTCCACATATAAATTACGGACTTCTAGTTTCTGATCCTCATTCGGTAGGAAATACCATAAGCCGTCCGCCATAATCGTACCTTCACCGGTTAACTGGTACTTCTTCACATTATCCAATGCACCGCGATATGATAACCCTAAACCTTTCAAATCATCAAAGGACATATCCGTAACAACATTACCGTCAATATTTTTCAGGATGGCATCCAG
>CABFOD010000781.1_pt1 | contig 12485 bp, 14 predicted proteins | sample 3521941 | NCBI WGS metagenome assembly CABFOD01 (sample SAMEA5312449, study PRJEB27640) | indoor metagenome | biome: indoor environment; feature: uncontrolled; material: polymer tiles stone | place: Germany | collected 2014-07-07
GATTTTAATACAATATCATGTGACCTCTTGTTGTCCATGTTGGCATAAAAGCCAATTCCACAAGCATCATGCTCGTCCATTGAATCATACAGGCCAAGTTGTCTTCTATCTTTCTTAAATGACATACGACATCACCTCAACAATAAATTTCAGAATCTTCAATAATTGATAGTATATATCATACTTTATAATGACTCATCTTAACAATATATAAAATAGATGAAATATATCTAAAAATTAGATAATATAAAACGTGAGGTGTTATATATGGAGATTAAACAATTAATTTACTTTAGAGAAGTTGCGTTAAGAGAACACATTTCAGAGGCTGCATTAGAATTAGAAATCGCCCAATCTGCGGTGAGTAGACAAATTGCTAATTTAGAAAAAGAACTTAATACGACTTTATTTTTAAGAGAAGGTAGAAATGTTAAATTAACTGATAGTGGCGAACTGCTTCTGTCACAAGCGAACCGAATTTTAAATTTGATTGATGAGACGAAAGAGCTCTTCATACATCAAGATCAAACAGATAAACGCTCCATTAAACTCGCTTATACAGAAAGCTATGTTTCACAAGCTTTACCAGCGATCATCAAAACATATGAGCGCGACTTCAATATAGAAATAAGACCGATGATGATGACACCTGCAGAAATTGAAGAAGCTTTACTTTCACATCAAATAGATGTTGCGTTATGCGAATTAACGCCGAAACTTTCAAACAACAAAAATACTCATAAACATGTTCTATTCGAAGAAACGTACAATTTATATGTACACAACAATAATGATTTATCTATGAACCCTAAACCACCGTTATCTCAATTAAGTCATCAATACATTTATCATTTCAACACTTTGCCTGACCAAATTTCACAATTAATACGTAAACATGCATCACAGAAAGCATATCCTATTTCGAATTTTGCATTGCTACGTCAAACATTGCTGTCGGAAAAAGGCGTGCTCATTATACCTGACTATTTGAGTAATGGAATGGAAGACGAACATCTCACTAAAATTCCTTTAACACATACAGAATTAAAAAGGACGATTCATATCGTTTACCAAAACAACAGTCAAAACAATCAATTAAAGACTTTTATAGAACATACACGCTCACTATTACAAAGACAAACAACGTATCATTAAGGAGGATTTATTTTAAAATGGATTTTATTAATAGACCGACGGAAGAAACTGCTGCAGATTTACTTGGTGTTAAACTTATTCATGAAACTAAAGATATCACTTATACAGGCTACATTGTAGAAACAGAAGCCTATATCGGCAAACATGACCAAGCTGCGCACTCCTATAATGGAAAGAATACGAAAAGTGTACAATCACTTTATTGCGAAGGCGGTACAATTTATGCACATTCTATGCATAAACAGTTGCTCATTAACTTCGTTACGCAAGTTGAAGGAGAGCCTCAAGGGGTCTTGATTAGGGCTGTCGAACCTGAAGATGGTATTGAACAAATGGCAATCAATCGCAATGGTAGAACTGGTATAGAATTAACGAATGGGCCTGGCAAGTTCACACAAGCGATGAATATTTCTAAATCACTAGATGGCACTAAGCTTAATGCTGGATGTCTTAAAATAGATACAATAAACCGAAAGTTCCCTAAAGACATCGACTTATCTGCTAGAATCGGTGTACCTAATAAAGGAGAATGGACGGAAAAACCTTTACGATTTACTGTAGCAGGACATCCTTACATTTCAAAAGCAAGAAAGCGTGATTCAATACCTTGCGAAGAAACATGGAAATAATTGAAGTAAGAAGTTGAAGGACGTATACTATAATTTATTAAAATCAAACGAAAAACGATGGTGTAATCACATGAATTCACAACTTAAAACACAATTTAAAAAGCCATTTAACATTACCATTTTGACCTTCTTCATTTTAATCATGGGTGCTTATATCTTTACGCAGTATAACGCACAATTTTATAAGACACCGATCGGACAAATTACCGATATTACAAACAAGACGACTGAACAGACAGTTGATCAAAACAAAAATAAAGACACACTTCATAAAGAAAAAATTGAATTAAAAGTGTTGAATGGGAAGCATAAAGGAGATAACATCCAAATCTCTCATAAGTACACGGATTCTTTAACAGATTCCGAAAAATATCATAAAAATGATCAAGTTCTACTATCTTATAAAGGCAAAGAAGATACTGCTATTATTAAAGGCTTAAAAAGAGATGGATCCGTTATATTAATGACTGGATTATTTTTATTAACACTACTTCTAGTCGGTAGAAAGTCTGGATTATACTCCATCATTTCACTCATCATCAATGTTACGGTTCTATTGTTTATGATTGATTATTTTATGAAATACAATAACCAGCACTTCTTCGTACTCATGACAGCTACTGTTATCTTTTCAACAATTGTTTCATTATTGCTTGTAAGTGGGTTTAAACGGAGAACTTTCGTCGCAATTATTTCAACATTACTTGGAACATTCTTAAGCATTGGAATATCTCAATTAGTGATGATGTTGACAAACAGTGACGGAATTAAATATGAAACGATGAGCTTTTTAACCATTCAGCCGACTCAAATCTTTCTTGCGTCAGTATTGATTGGTTCACTTGGTGCTGTTATGGACGTTGCAATTACTTTAACGAGTTCTTTATACGAAATTAAAGCGCAACATCCTAACATATCACTTAAACAGTTAAGACAGTCGGGTATTAATATCGGTAAAGATATTATGGGTACTATGACCAATATATTATTTTTTGCATATTTGTCAGGGAGTATTCCTATGGTCATTCTCTATTTCAAGAATAGTAACACCGTAACATATACCCTCTCTATGAACTGGTCGTTAGAAATTACGAGAGCTCTTATGGGTGGCATCGGTATTGTTATCACGATACCCATTACAATATTTGTTGCGATGATCTTTTTGCAGAGAGAGGAGACTAACCGATGACAACATTTTTATTAGCCCTCATCTTATTGGTACTTATGATTTTAGTTGGCGGAAAGAAAGGTGTTAGATCCTATATAACGTTATTTTTAAATTTAATCACTTTATTTATAGCGTTATTATTAATTGTATATAAAGCACCTATATTCATCGTGTTAATCATTTTCTGCTTGTTAATCGCATGCATTAATTTGTTTTACATCAATGAATACAATACAAAGACGATTGCTGCCTTCTTCGCCACTATACTATCTACACTTATATTAATAGGATTAATCTATTTCATTGTCGATATTTCTATGTTGCAAGGATTTACCGAAGAAGAACAAGATGAAACTTATATATTTTCAATGAACATCGGGATAAACTATGCTCAACTCATGGTATTCACAATTGTATTAGCCGTTATTGCAGCAGTTATTGATTTAACCATTTCAATCAGCTCTCCGATGTATGAGTTATATGATGCACATCCAAATATTTCAATGAATCAACTATTCAAATCAGGCTTAACAATTGGGAGAGACATCCTTTCAACAACAACAAACACGATTTATTTCGCATATATCGGTGGCCAAATCACGTTATTCTTCTGGTTTGGTAAACTGAACTACACATTTGGCGAAATTATCAATGCTAAAATATTTGCCGCAGAAATCATTACAATATTGCTAGGCGGAATTGCTGTCAGCATTGCAATACCTATAACATCATTTATAACAGTGCGATTAATCAGGAAACAACAACATGTTAAAGAAAAAGAATATTAGCATTACAAAAAAGCTAGGACATAAATGTCCTAAACTATAATGTTTTTGTAAAGTGCATGCTTGCCTGGGGGTATGGTTCGAGCCTGTAGTCTCTCTCACATACTGTTCCCCCGGGCGTCAGCACTTTACAAAATTAGAAATATAAAAACACCCAATCCGAAAATGATTCCAACGGATTGGGTGATTTATTTTAAGTTGGGATTTATGTCCCAAACTCTTCAATTATTCTATATGCAGTAATGAACAGGCATAATGCCTTCTTACCTATTTATAATTAAATAGGCTCTAAATTATCTTCAATCTCTTTTCTTCTTGGTTCGAGGAATCCAGGTAAGTCTAATTGTTGACCGAGTTGTTCAACATCATCATACGGCAAACCAGGTCCTTCAGTAGCAAACTCTATTAATATATGTGAATGTCTATAATACAAACTCTTAAAAAAATCTCTATCTACAATTCCAGAATGTACGACTTTTTTCTCATCTAGCAATTGTTTCACTTTGTTCAATTCATCTTCATTAGCTACTGATAAAGCAAGGTGATGAATACTACCTTTACCAGGTCTTTCTTTTTCACCTTCTTCTTCTCTCAAAACAATATCACTATATAAGCCTTCAAAATCAATCGTATATAACAATTCACTTTCAGAATCTACCAATTCAAAATTTAAATCATTTTCCAAAAAGTTTTTCATTTCAGAAACGTCATCGATTTTAAATTCAATCGGACCCATGCCCATAATTTGATGTTCATTTGGAACATCAGTATATCTATTATTACGCCAATCTTGTGGCACTTTACGATCTCCATTAGGTAATAGCACCATTTCTAAGCCTTCGTGATCTCGAAAATGCAATGACATCATGCCATTATAAATACCGATAGCATCATGGTCGACACCTAAAGTTTCGAAACGATTTTTCCAATAACCTAAACTTTCTTCACTCGGAACTAACAATCCAATTCTTGAAATTGCGTTTGTACCTTTATGAGTTTGACCCATAGGTTTAAGTTCAAAAAATGTTAGAGAAGTACCAGGCGTCCCAACCTCATCACCATAGAACAAATGATACATTGAAGGGTCATCTTGATTCACAGTCTTTAAATACATACGCAAACCTAATTTATCCACGTAAAAATCTTTATTTAACTTAGCATCTTTCGTTAACATTGAAATATGATGGTGCCCTAATATTTCTACCATAATTGTACCTCCTATATATTTAACTACATTATACTCGTTAAATAATACCCATTACAAAAATTCAACTCAAATACAATAATAAAGACACCAGTCATAGTGACCTCTCTATGACTGGTGTCTTGTTATGCATATTTTCTATATAAATAATCATATACTTTCTCAAAACCTTCAATCCATACGTCATACACTAATTCCTTAATGTATCTTTCATATAACTTCATGAATTCTGAAACAGCATGTCTATGGCCTTTAGAATTATTTAAGTCATTAATCACATTCAATTTATCATATATATCGCTTGGTAGATGGTGAGCCGCTTTCTTACCTAATACTGCTTTTTGAGGATAATGCTTATATAACAACACTTTTACTGCATTATTAATCGCCTTATCAATCATTTCAGTTGTCCATAAATTTTGGCCTCGATCCACTATATGGTCATATTGAAATATAAACCAGCAACTATCTATAGCGGATTCTTTAAACATTTCCACCGTTAAATTTAAATCTTGTTTCACATATTCAGCAAGTAATTGATGAGGGTCATATAACACTTTGATATCATCCGTTTGGGGGTAGTTATTTTCATGCACTATGTAACAATCAACATGTAACATGTCTTCATATACACCAACTATTTGAGGACATATAATTTCTACTAACTCTTTGTATAGAAGATTGTTGTATTGTTCTAGAGAGAAAATAATATCGTCATATACTTCTTCAATCTTGATACCTTGTTCTAACATGACATACAAATCTAAATCAGAGTAAGCATCATTTTCTTCTCTCGCTATAGAACCCTTTAAAAATACCGCTACAACTCCTTGTATCTCTTTCATTTTCGGCAAGATTTTTTCTAATGCTACTTCATATCTCATATACGCACCCCATTTTCTTAAAAATTCAGATTATTATAATATAGCATAATAACAATTGAATATTAAGTGCATATTTTTCGAAATATAAAATTTTTAGCGTTATGATAAATATCTAAGGAGAGATAAGTTATGACGATTGAACAGAAGAAGCGATCTATCTCATTATTATTAGCAGGGTTTATTATTTTCTCGAGTCTTTACGTTACACAACCAATATTTAATGGTCTTAGTCGCTATTTCAACGTTTCATTATCAGATATCAGTTTAACATTATCTGTATCTACATTTATGCTCGGTATCGGTTTAATCATCGTACCTATGTTCAATAATATTGAAAAGAAACGCATGATGTCTATTTCTGTACTACTCGTAAGCTTACTATCTATCGCTAGCGTATTCGTCACAAACTTCCATTTATTCCTCGTTATACGTGGTCTCATGGGTCTTGCATTAAGCGGCGTTCCATCTATTGCAATGGCATACATAGCAGACGAAGTTCATAAAGACCGTATCCGTAAAGTCATGGGATTATATGTCGCTGGTACAACTTTTGGAGGTATGTCAGGGCGAGTTGTTGTAGGCATTCTAACAGATATAGCCAATTGGCAAGTTGCCATCGCATCACTCAGTATCATCAATTTAATTCTTGCAGTATTAATGGTGATATTATTGCCCGCTTCAACTGTTCAAACACCAAATTGGGTTTCACCTAAGCAACATTTCATAAAATATGGTCAATTATTAAAGATACCTGCAGTATTAAAAGCAATGTCTTTAGCCTTTTTATTAATGGGTACTTTCGTAACAATTTATAGCTATATCACAGTCCGATTTGAACGACCACCATTCTCATTAAGTGAATCTACCATCGCGTTTATATTCATCTTATATTTAATCGGTACATATAGCTCAATCAACTTTGGTAAACTCAGCTACAAACTCGGTATAAAGAAAGCATATGCAGTAGCAATTACCATCATGATTATAGGAATCGCATTGACCTTTATAACATACTTGCCAATAGATATATTAGGACTCGCAGCGATGACATTTGGATTCTTTGGTGCACATTCTATACAAAGTAGTTATATCGCAACACTCACAGAATCCAGCAAATCACATACATCAACATTATACTTATTAGGCTATTACGTAGGATCTAGCCTGTTAACCATGCTCGGTGGATATATATTTATACATCTAGAATGGTTAGGTATCGGCATACTGTCACTCGTGCTCACACTCACCGCAGTTATAATAAGTAAATCATTATTTAAAAATGCTTAATCAATGTTTCACACTGATTGTAGTCCAACTTTTTCTAATCCTAACTCTTCTACAGTCAGCCCTTCTTTGAAGAAGTCTCGCTCTAAAATGGTTGAGGCAATTACGATGATGGCATCTATATTTGGTGTTGGTACACCGATTACTCTGCCTAGACTTGACCAAAGTACTAAGCCAAATGCAATGTCTTCTGTAAGATATCTATTTTCTACTTCATTTGGTCCATTGATCTGTGAAAATACTGGACTTGTATTAAATAGTTTGTTCAGTGGTTCGTCTTTATCATCTTTAGATAAATAGCCTCGTTCTATACGAGCGCCTTTTGCTGTATTGAGCTCAAATCCTAACTTTCTACCTAATGAAAGTCTTTCTAATTCTACTGCATGTAACAGTTTAACTGTGTGTGGTGTAATACCTTCTTTGTATAGTGAGAAATTGTCTGCATAATCGATTCTCCCAACGTTTAGCAGTGTTGGCCCCGGATGCACTTCTGGATTCCCATTTTCTAAGTTGGTCTTCCAAAGACTTTCTTCTTTCACGATATATGGATATAACTTTTTGACGAGTTTAAAACTATCTGTTAAATAACTTTTATCGTAAGTTGAATAGTGCACTTTTTTTACGTTTAAGGATAAGTTTACTTCTGCTTTATCGTAGTCAACGCGTGTCCCATAAGTTAATGTATTTACTTCTGCAAACTTCGGCATGACTTCAATATGTTTATATTCTAAGACGTTGATAAACCGGATTGACCCCATGGCTGCAGCTATGTTGAATAGGATAAGCTGTTGATCTGTGATAAATGGCGCCATCGTTTTAGCATAATGTTCAATGAACGAAGAAGGGATAATCATTTGTATAACTTCTGCATCTTTTAACACATATTCCATATCATCACTTATGTCCGTAAATTTTACGAAGCTTTTTTCACCTTCATTTATAAAATCAAAACCACCTCGTTCAAATGCTTTATCAAATTTATGAATAGATTGATTTCGACAATATAATTTTACTTGATGACCTTTCGAAATCATATCTAAAGCCGCCGTAACCGCTCCGTTACCCGATCCTACTATTGCTATTTTCATGTTATCAATCCCTTCTTTAAATGTGGTAATAAGTCTTTACTTAATATATACCCAGGAAATTTTAACATAAAAATAACTGAAGAAAATTAGAAAAATTTTCTTCAGTCAAATGGCAAATAAATAAAGCTTTATGTTGTTTGTTTAGATTTTTCTTCTATTGTTTGCGTGATCACATTAATAATTGTATCGATATCATCTTCTTCAATTACAAGAGGTGGTGCTAAACGTATAATGTTACCTTGTGTTTCTTTACATAAAATACCTTGCTCATTAATACTAGATACAATTGATTGTGCGTTCTCATTTAATTCAATACCGATAAACAATCCACGTCCTCTCACTTCTTTTATAATTGAACTATCAATTTTTTGAAGTCCTTTTAATAATTTTTCACCCAATTGTTCAGAACGTTCTGGCAGAGATTCATCTATCAGTACATCTAATGATGCGATAGACACTGCACACGCTAGTGGATTCCCACCAAAAGTTGAACCATGCGTACCTGGCGTGAGCACTTGCATAATATCATCATTAGCGACAACAGCAGAGATAGGATATAATCCTCCACCTAAAGCTTTACCTAATAAATACATGTCAGGTTCTACTTCTTCCCATTCCATCGCAAACATTTTACCAGTTCTACCTAATCCAACTTGAATTTCATCAGCAATTAATAAAATTTCATGTTCTTCACATAATGCTTTAACGTCTTTAATGAAATGTTTAGGTGGGATATTTACACCACCTTCTCCTTGAATAGGCTCCATGATGATAGCAGTCGTTTGAGGTGTAATAAGTGAAGCTATTTGTTCTACATTACCAAATTCACTATATTTAATATTACCTGCTAGTACACCAAATCCTTTTTTATAAGCTTCGTTTGAAGACAATGATAAAGAACCAATTGTTCTACCATGGAAATTACCTTCCATCGCTATAATCTCTGCATCATCAGCATTAACGCCTTTGATGTCTTGTCCCCATTTAGTCGCAACTTTAATCGCCGTTTCAACTGCTTCTGTACCAGTATTCATCGGTAAAACTTTATTCTTATTTGCTAATTTACAAATTTTTTCTTCCCAAACGCCTAAATTATCACTATATAATGCTCTAGAAGTCATCGTGATTTTTTGACTTTGATCAAGAAATGCTTGAACGATTTTAGGATGACTATGTCCTTGATTAAGAACGGAGAAACCAGATACACAATCAATATATGTATTGCCATCTGAATCTTTAACGTGTGCGCCCTTTCCTTCAGTCAAAACAATATTTAACGGGCTATAATTATTCGGGCTATACTTCTCTGTTAATTCAATAAACTGATTCATTTAGTACCCACCTTTAATAATAAATATACTTTAATTCGTATTATTATTCATTATCATACATTTATTTTGTATATAAGTCAAAATAAAAAGAGAAGTTTTTCACCTCTCTTTTGAAAATTACTTTTATTTCAACAAATTATTAATTGCATCATCTATATTAGGAAACTCAAATTCAAAACCTTGTTCAAGTAATTTCTTAGGAAATACTTTTTGAACATCTAATATAATCGTAGACTGTTCTCCTAATATTAATCGTAAAGCAAATTTAGGCGCAGGAATTAAATGTGGTCTATGAATCGCTTTACCAATTGATCGACCTAAATCATTTTGTTGAACAGGGTGTGGACTACATAAATTATAAACACCTTTAAACGCTTCATGATCAATCAACGTTGTAATACTTTTAATTAAATCTTCCATATGAATCCAACTCATCCATTGCTTACCTGAACCTAGTGGACCGCCAATAAAGAATTGATACGGTTTAACCATTGTCGGTAATGCGCCGCCTTTATCAGATAATATAACGCCAAATCTTCCAAGCAGCACTCTTGTTCCTAATTTATCAAATAACAGTGCTGTTTGTTCCCATCTTTCTACAACAGTTGATAAGAAATCATGAGATAAAAATTGATCGTCTTCATCATATGATACGACTTTAGACGGTGGATAGTAGCCGACTGCACTCGCATTAAACAATACCTTTGGCGCATAATTTTGTTTCTCAAAATAATGATATAAACGGTTCGTAGATTCAATGCGACTATTCATAATGGCCGCTTTATGTTCTTCTGTCCAACGTTCATTAAGAGTTGCTCCTGCTAAATTAATGACAATATCGATTTGAGGTAAGTCTTGTTCCCAACTATCTTCAGACCAATTAATATAATGAATCAGCGGCTCGTCTGAACTTCTATCACTTCGTGTTAAAATATAAATTTCACTGTCATTATTTAAATAATGTTCTACAAGTTCTGTTCCGACTAGACCTGTACCACCAGTCATTAATATTTTTTTCATTTTATCCCTACTTTGATTTAAATTGTTTTATAAAATCATCTATAATGATATATACCCGTTTAACAATAATTAATGGCCACCAATTAAAACTAAAGGAGCAATCATATGCATATTAGACTAGCGACAATTTCCGACTTAAAACAATTAGTAGCATTAAGAAAAGCTCAACTCATAGACGAAGGATCCAATCCAACACCTAATATCGATATTGAATTAGAACGTTTTTTTACTGATGCATTAACAGACAAATCTTTATATCAATTGTTAGGCATTGAAAATGACATGATTATTGCAAGTGGCGCAATTATTTATTACCCATTCCCACCATCATTTACAAATCCATCTGGCGAAAGAGCATACGTCACAAATATTTATACGCATCCTGACTATAGAGGGAAAGGTATTGCACAAAAAATCATCAAAGAACTAATCAAAGATGTAGAATCTAGAAATATTAAAAAAGTTTTCTTAGCCGCTTCAACATTAGGTAAACCTGTCTATAAAAAGCTTGGATTTCAAGAAGCACCTGAATGGATGGAAATCAATTATGATTTATAGTACAAAGAAATATAGCGCTCATTTAACTTATTAATTTTAACCCAATCGTACTCGCTAATATAATGCCTATAAATAAGATGCGCTTATATTCTTTAGACTCACCGTAGAATATGATTCCCAATAAAGCGCCGCCTACTGCACCGATACCTGTCCACACTGCATAACTCGTGCTCATCGGTATTGTATTCATTGCTATTGATAAACAAATGAAACTCAATGAGAAGAACAGTGCTAACCCTAATAAAGAAGAAATATCATTACGTTTTGCATATATATTTATAAATAAGACCCCTAACATTTCAAAAAGCCCTGCCATCACCAATACTAACCATGCCATTTTATACGTCCTCCTCTTCATGTGTCACAAGTTTCAATCCGACAACACCAATAATCAACATCACGATTAACATGACTTTTCCTATTACTACAGGTTCACCAAAGAAAGCGAAATCCGCAATCGTAACACCTGTTGCTCCAAGACCTACATATACAGCATAGGAAGTCCCAACCGGCAGTTGTTTTGATGCATTAATGAGTAAATAAAAGCTCACTACAATGGCAACAATCGTTAAGAACCATTCAAACGTATTGCTCGCATGTGTTAGACCGACTACCCATCCCACTTCAAATATCGCACCGATAATAATTTTTAACCAATTCATTTATATATCCTCCTAAATTAAAAAAAGCCTGAGAAACTTATTCAATAAGTCTCCCAGGCTTTTATCCTTCCGTGTCACAAGTGCATACTCGTGGCTTTCTCTCGGTCCAGTCTAACATTTCTGTTACGGAACCCTAGAAAGCTTCTATTAGATTAATTCGAATTATAGCAAATCGATTTTTATTGGTCAACAAAGTATCATTCGTATCACTTAATTACAAATCACAACTTAAATCAGATATAATAGAATTAATACATAATGATCTATAATAATTGAGGTGAAAATATTGAATCAAACAGGCTATCGCATTAAACAAAGACGAGAAGAACTTGGATACAGCACATATCAATTAGCAAAACTTATGAACGTAAACCAATCAACCATTTCAAGATATGAAACCGGACAAACAGCCAAATTGACGCCAAACGTTGTAGAAAAATTATCAATCGCGCTCTCTACCACACCCGCATATATTATGGGCTGGGTAAACGTACCAGAAGCATACGAAGACGAAGAAGATTCTCAAATTATAAATGAGTCCATTCAACTTTTAAGATCATTAAACAAAGATAAAAAGAGACAAGTTTATCATTATATTCAAGAGATTTCTTCCGAGTAGAACAGATAAAACTCACTGAGCAAACAAGCAACTTTCAGACCTCCTATGTTGCTTGTTTGAGCAGTCTTGCAACATTCGGACTTTCTATGTTGCTTGTT
>CABFOD010001318.1_pt1 | contig 12419 bp, 7 predicted proteins | sample 3521941 | NCBI WGS metagenome assembly CABFOD01 (sample SAMEA5312449, study PRJEB27640) | indoor metagenome | biome: indoor environment; feature: uncontrolled; material: polymer tiles stone | place: Germany | collected 2014-07-07
TCTACATGCATCATCAAAGCTACATACATATTCACAAAATACAAAGCAAACAAAAAAGGCATAAGTATATACTGGTCCCTTTGTACCAGTAATAACTCATGCCTGCTTTATCAGTTACACGTTATCTACTTCAGTATTAAATGCTTGAATATGCATTGTAAGATATACAAGCTCTGATTCATAAACAGGCTTGTTTAAATGCGTCTGCATCATCTTAACAATCTTTACAGCCGTATTGTAACACATTGGATATTGAACTTTCAATAGGTTTTCTAATTTTTTTTGTTCAGGCATACGTTCATCTGCCATCACACGTTGTACTGCAAAACTAATATGTCTAACAAATCTTGAATAAGCAATAGAATCCTTATCAATATTTACTTTCAAATCCTGTTCTATCATATGAATGGCTTTTGTAATGACTTCTGCCATCATATTCATATCACGAAGTGAATGATTATTTACGGAAGAATGAATATGTAATGCAATAAATCCTACTTCAGTTCTAGGAAAATTAACCTGAAGTCTATCATTTAACATTTGAACAACTTGTTCAGCAATTAAAAATTCTCTCTGATATAATGCTTCTGTTTCTTTTAAAAATGGATTTGCAACAAAAATACCAGCTTTATAACGTTTTAAAGCAAATATGATATGATCTGTTAGTGATAAAATGATTTTATCGTCCATTTGTCCATCTGTTCGCTTATCAATAAATTCCACAATCTCAATTACTGTTGTAATAACATGGTCATCTGTTAACGTCATTAAATCTTTATAGCGTTCTTGTTCCTGTTCAGTTTTAAGTTCGAACATTTTTTCTATTTTATTTAGATCCTGATCACTTATTGGATGTCCGGCTTTCTTATTGAAGCCTATACCTTTTCCGATCAATACAACTTCTTTATTATTTTTAAGCGCAATTAATACGTTATTATTCAGAACTTTATCGACAATATATTGTCCCATATTAAATACCTCATTCCAAAGACCTATGTGTTCAATTTAGTTACATGGTAAAATAATGATAGCTACATAAATAGCAGCTATATTAAATATAGTGAAACTTAATATTAAATAAAAATTGGAGGGATTAAGTTGAAATTATACAAAAAGTTATTATTCATTTCAATAGCATTATTACTCATTGTAGTTCCATTTAAAAATGCTGATGCTGTTACTGAAGAAGCCTGGTCAGAAGCTGTAACTGTTTACGGTGCTGCCCTGGAACAAAATAGTGATCTGCAAAATAAAACTAAATCTTTACTTGGTACTGATGATAGTGATAAGACAACTTATGTTCATGCTGCAGATTTAACGAAATATTTAGGTTTACAATCAAACGACAGCGTTTTAAAATCCAGTATTCGTATCAAAAAATTATCAGCTGGTTCTGGTCTTTCTTTAAATATAAACCAATCAGCAGGTAAAATCACTAAAATTACCGAAGATACTTATAAAAACGCATTGCTCACTGCTGGTGTAACGGATGCTGAAGTTACAATTGCAGCGGCAGAAGATGTTACCGGTGAAAGTGCATTAGCTGGCGTATATAAAGCATTTGAAGCACAAGGTGAAACAATTGATACAGCACAAACGCAAGCCGCCCAAAATGAATTGAATTCAATTTCAAATATTAATGCAGAAAATGCTGGCAAAGAAGGCTTCTCTCAAGAACAATTAAATAAAGCAATCGCTGAAGCTAAAGCAGAAATTGCTAAGCAAGGTGCTAACTTAAATACAACTGAAATTAAAAATATCGTTGTTCAGAAGATTGAAAACAATGGTCTTAATAATATTATTTCAGACAACCAAATTAACATCATCGTTAACTTTATTAATAACGCACAAAATTCTGGTGTATTCAGTGGAGAAAATAAAGATAAGTTTATCAATGGCGCAAAAGATTATGTCAATGAGATTAAAAATTCAGATGGCTTTAAACAAGCCGCTGATAAAGCGAAAGATATGGGGAAAAGCATTCAGGATTCACTTGAAAAAGAAGGCGTATGGGATAAATTTATGAACTTCATTCAATCAATTATCGATGCAATTATGGGACTATTTAAATAATGACATATTAAAAGAATCAGTGTATGATTTCATACGCTGATTCTTTTTGACTTTATTTATATAACTTTTTTACTATTTAATTATTTAATCTCTTTCATGTCAATATTATCCTGTTCAGAATGATATTTGTAAGGATTCTCTCCCCAAGTCTCCACAGATGATAAGTCTGCTTTTACATTTTTAGTCTTAAATACAGGGTTTAAACCTTTTTTACGTTGCTCATCATAATCTTTAGCAACTTCAAACACAACATGTGCTAATCCAATGATCGCAGTAATATTTAAGATAGCCATTAATCCCATAAATAAATCAGCAGTAGACCACACAGTTTCAACTTTAATTACAGCGCCGAAAAATACCATCAGTACTACTAACAATCTGAAGATAAACATAACAGTTTTATTTGTTGTTAAATATTCGATGTTTGATTGTCCGTAATAATAGTTACCTAATACAGATGAATAAGCGAATAAAAATACTGCAATTGTCAGGAATACTCCGCCAAATGAACCAATATGACTATTTAAAGCTGCTTGTGTTACTTCAATCCCTTGAGGTGCTTTATCACCAAACTCTAATCCACCATATAATAAGATCATTATCGCAGTTGCTGTACACACTAACATCGTATCGAAGAATACACCAAGTGATTGTATTAATCCTTGTTTAACCGGATGACTTACTGCTGCAGTAGCTGCTGCATTAGGAGCAGACCCCATACCTGCTTCGTTTGAGAATAACCCACGTTTAATTCCTTGCATGATGGTAAATCCTAATGCACCACCAAATGCTGGTTCTAATCCAAATGCACCTTTTACGATTTGCATAAGCATCGGTATAACGTCACCTATATGTGTGATTAATACAAACAATACGATAACGATATAAAGAATCGCCATTACAGGAACGATTGCTGTTGAAACGTTGGCAATCCAGCGCACTCCACCAAAGATGACAAGTGCCGTTATCACAGCTAAAAAGATTCCTGTCCAGAATGGATCAAAATTATATTGTTCTTTAAAACTAGCAGCAATCGTATTTGATTGTACCGTATTAAAAACAAATGCAAATGTTACTGTAATAAGAATGGCAAATGTTGTACCTAACCACTTTTGACCTAATCCATGCTCCATATAGTAAGCTGGCCCACCACGGAAACCACCTTTTTCATCTTTTACTTTATAAACTTGTGCGAGTGTCGCTTCAAAGAAAGCACTTGCAGCACCGAAGAATGCAATTACCCACATCCAGAATACTGCACCAGGTCCACCTAAGACAATTGCCGTTGCTACACCAGCGATATTACCAGTACCTACTCGGCTCGCTGCACTTATAGCAAACGCCTGAAAAGATGAAATACCTTTTTTCCCATCTTCGAGTGTTTCAGGTTTCTCACCGATTACCCTAAACATCTCTTTCAACCATCTAAACTGAATAAATCTTGAACTTAAACTAAAGAAGAACCCAGCGAGTAATAGTAATCCGATTAAAAATTCAGTCCATATCAAATCATTACCAGCAGTGACAATCGATTTAAACCACTCTGGTATCATTGCATCAAAATTTACATTCGAAAACATATAAAACCTCCATATCCTTTAATAAAAATAATACAAAGTTCATTTTATCATAGAATATGAAGGTTTCAATTTTTATTTTAATATATACAAAATTATTTACTATATAATAATTAACTATCAAACGACATTTAACAATTATCGTTACTGTTTATTCATCATCAAACATAAGATTAAATGTATCAATCTGTCCAAATTCTTTTTCATCTACGATAAAACTACCATTTGTATATCGGTCAGCGTTACGTATCGTTTTTGTATTTGACTGATATATTTCATTTGAAGAAGATAATGTAAAGTTTACATCATCGGTTATGATATATGCATTAACTACTTTATGCGGATTAGATTTGAGTTCTTTTAAGATAACAATGCCTCTATTCGCTCGTTTACTCTCTTCAAATAAACCTACTTTCATCTTTTTCATTGCTCCACGTTGCGTAGCAATAATGAGGTCACTATCGGGATATATTAATTCAGTTGAAACAACTTTATCATTATCTTTAAGATTAATTGATTTTACGCCCGCAGCTTTTATCCCGATATTATTGATTTCGGCTAATGAATAATGTAATGCAAAACCATTTTGAGTTACTACGAGAATATGTTCTTCACCAGTTACAGATTGTATATCAATAACCTGATCATCATCTTTTAATTTCATACAGACAATCGGTCTTGAGAAACGCGTCACATTAAAATCATTAAGTAATGTTCTTTTGATCATTCCATTTTTTGTTGCTATCATAATACTTTGATCCTGATTGAAATCAGGAACATTGATCATTCCAACAACATGTTCATTTTGAGTAAGCGGAACAATTTGCGATATATGAGTACCAAGCTCTTTCCATTTCACATCAGGTAACTGATGAACAGGAATATAAATATAGTGTCCTAAGTTGGTAAACACAAGCAGTACATCCTGTAGATTACTTTCTTTATAATCCAGTATTGAATCTCCTTCTTTAGTACCAAGCTCATATAATCCACTCGCACCAAAACTTCTTGGAGAAGTACGTTTAATATAACCGTCTTTCGTAATACTTATAATCGTTTCTTCACTAGGTATTAAAATCTCTTTAGAAATCTTGATTTCCTGAATCTCATCCTCAATAACACTTAATCTAGGTTCACTAAACTCTTTTTGTACGGCTTTAAGTTCACGTTTAATCACCGACATTAAATGTTTTTTATCATTAATGATTTTCTCAAGTTTTTCTAAAGTAGCCTTTAATTCATCATGTTCATTTTCTAATTGTACAATATCAGTATTCGTTAGACGATATAACTGTAACATCACAATGGCTTCAGCTTGCGCTTCTGTAAAATCATATTTTGTTTTTAAATTTTCTTTTGCATCACTTTTGTTTTTAGACTGACGAATCGTTTCTATCACTTCATCTAATATCGACAATGCTTTAATGAGCCCTTCAACAATATGCATTCGTTTTTTAGCCTGTTCTAATTCAAATTGACTACGGCGTAAAATGACTTCTTGTTGATGCTTAATATAACTTTGTAACATTGCTTTGACACCCAAAAGACTTGGGCGTCTATCACTGATTGCTACCATATTAAAGTTATAAGCAACTTGTAAATCAGTATTTTTATATAGATAGTTTAATATACCTTCTGCATTTGCATCTTTCTTAAGTTCTACGGCGATTCTTAAACCATTTCTATCTGTTTCATCACGAACTTCAAGAATGCCTTCAATCTTCTTATCTGCTCTTAATTCATCAATACGTTTAACAAGTGTACTTTTATTCACTTCAAATGGTATTTCAGTGATTACAATCTCTTCTCTGCCACCGCGTAATTTTTCAATCTCAACTTTACCACGTACAATCGCTTTACCTTTGCCCGTTTCATATGCTTGTTTTATACCTGATTTACCTTGAATAATCCCACCTGTCGGAAAATCTGGCCCTGGCATGACTGTCATAATTTCTTCAGTAGTAACATTAGGATTATCGATAATCATTAATGTGGCATCGATTACTTCACTCAAATTATGTGGTGGAATATCAGTGGCATAACCTGCAGAGATACCCGTTGACCCATTGACTAATAGATTAGGATAATTTGCAGGTAAAACCATAGGCTCCATTGCAGTATCATCAAAGTTTTGTACCCAATCAACAGTATCCTGATTAATATTACGTAATAATACACTGGCAAGTTTTGATAACTTTGCTTCTGTATAACGCATAGCGGCAGGAGGATCATTATCTATACTACCGTTATTACCGTGCATTTCAACGAGAACATGACGTAACTTCCAGTCCTGACTCATACGGACCATGGCATCATAAACTGAAGTATCACCATGAGGATGATAATTACCGATAACGTTACCTACTGTTTTAGCACTTTTTCTAAAGTTTTTATCAAATGTATTACCTTCAGTGTGCATCGCAAATAAAATACGACGTTGTACTGGTTTTAGACCATCCCTGACATCCGGTATCGCACGATCCTGAATAATATATTTACTATAGCGTCCAAATCGATCACCAATAACATCTTCTAAAGGTAAGCTTTGTATATTTTCCTGCATTACGCTATACCTCCTTCAGATAAATCTGCATCTTTAATTACAGCAACATCCTCTTCTTCTTCAAGCAACAATAATTCATCACTTTCAAGAATGCTGGCATCTTCCTGCATGCCAAATTCAACATTTTGTTCAATCCAGTCACGACGAGGTTCAACTTTATCACCCATTAATGTTGATACACGTTTCGCACTTCTTAATTCATCGTCAATTTCAACACGTATTAATGTACGGGTTTCAGGGTTCATCGTTGTATCCCATAGCTGATCAGCATTCATTTCACCTAAACCTTTATAACGCTGTAAAATAAATCCTTTTCCTACTTTTTTCTGCACATCTTTTAGTTCATCGTCCGTCCATGCATATTCAATCACTTCTGATTTACCTTTGCCTTTAGAAACTTTATATAAAGGCGGTAACGCTATATATACTTTTCCTGCTTCAATAAGAGGTCGCATATATTTAAAGAAGAATGTAAGTAATAATACCTGGATGTGCGCACCATCTGTATCTGCATCCGTCATTATAATCACTTTTTTGTAATTGCTATCTTCAATATTAAAGTCATTGCCGACACCTGCACCAATCGTATGAATAATCGTACTGATTTCTTCATTCTTTAGAATATCTTCAAGCTTAGCTTTCTCTGTATTAATTACTTTACCACGTAATGGCAATATGGCTTGAAATTTTCGGTCACGTCCTAGTTTAGCAGAACCACCGGCTGAGTCACCCTCTACTAAATATAGTTCATTTTTCTCTGTATTTTTACTTTGAGCAGGTGTTAATTTACCTGACAACAATGTTTCTTTACGTTTGTTCTTCTTACCATTTCGAGCCTCTTCACGTGCCTTTCGTGCAGCATCTCTTGCTTGTGCTGCTTTTACAGCTTTTTTCACTAGAACCTGGCTGAGCTTACCATTCTCTTCAAAATAATACGGTAGCTGTTCAGTGAGCATCGCATCTACAGCACTTCTTGCTTCGCTTGTCCCAAGTTTAGATTTCGTTTGACCTTCAAATTGTAATAAATGTTCAGGAATCTTAACAGAGATAATCGCAGTCATACCTTCACGAATATCATTACCATCTAGATTTTTATCTTTTTGTTTTAATTCGCCTATCTTTCTCGCATATTCATTAAACACACGAGTCATCGCAGTCTTCATACCCACTTCATGTGTTCCGCCATCTTTCGTACGTACGTTGTTAACAAAAGAAAGTATGGTCTCTGAATACTGATCATTATATTGGAAGGCAACTTCCACTTCAATTTCATTTGATGTACCATTGAAATGCGCTACTTCATGTAAGGTTTCTTTACCCTCATTAACGAATTTTACGAAATCACTTAAACCATCTTCAAAATAAAAATCATCGTGACGCTCCGGAAATACTCTATTATCCATAATCGAAATATGTAAGTCCTTCAATAAGAATGCTGATTCGCGTAAACGTTCGCTTAATGTTTCATAATTATATTTCGTCGTTTGTTTAAAAATAGAAGGATCCGGTTTAAAAGTAACACTTGTACCTGTCTTCTTAGATTTACCGATCTCTTCTAAAGTAGTTACAGGTACGCCACCATTTTCAAAACGTTGTTTAAAGATTTTCCCATTATTATGAATTGTAACTTCTAACCATTCACTTAACGCATTAACTACAGAAGCCCCTACACCGTGAAGACCACCAGTTGTTTTATATCCACCCTGTCCAAACTTACCACCTGCATGTAATACAGTAAATATAACCTCTGGTGTCGGTTTACCTGTCTTATGCAGACCTGTCGGCATCCCACGTCCATTATCTGTTACTGTTACAGAATCATCTTCATTCAAAATTACTTCTATTTTATTACCATGCCCATTTAATGCTTCATCGATAGAATTATCTAAAATTTCATACACAAGATGATGAAGCCCTCTCGTGTCAGTCGAACCGATATACATACCAGGTCTTTTTCTAACTGCTTCTAACCCTTCTAAAACTTGTATCGATTCATCATTATATTGATTTTTCGGCAAAATATTACCCCCTACAAACATACGTTCGTTTAATTTATACACATTCACTATTTTATCTAATCCCTATATTTTTGCAAGTATTTATACAAAAACATTAAAGTTTACATAATATATTTATAGTAGTAAATGGTTGTGCTCTATTCAACTTTATCATAAACATTATAAAAACGGTACGGGCTATCATAGATGAATTAAAATATAGCGATGGAATTTTAATAATTATTTTCTATTTCATCCGAATAAGCTATAATAAAAGTATAATTTTATGAATAACTATTAGTACCTGCTAATATAAGGAGAGATTTTATGATAATAGCGATGATGTTAATCGCAGCATATTTAATCGGTAGTATCCCTACTGGATTAATCATTGGTAAATTATTTTACAATATAGATATTAGGCAACATGGCAGTGGTAATTTAGGTGCAACGAATACATTTAGAATACTCGGTAAGAAAGCAGGAATATTTGTAACAATCTTTGATGTTTTAAAAGGTACAATTTCTGCATTGTTCCCAATGATATTCCACCAAAATATTCATCCAATCATTATCGGTGTTGTAGCTGTTATCGGTCATGTATTTCCAATATACTTAAAATTTAAAGGGGGTAAAGCTGTTGCCACAAGTGCGGGTGTTATACTTGGTACAAATCCAGTGCTTTTCTTAATAATAGCCATCATCTTCTTTACGTTATTATTTACAACTAAAATGGTATCACTAACAAGTATGCTTACAAGTATCGCAAATTTTATCGGCTCTCTGTTTTTTGAGGATAAGATTTTAATGGGTGTATCATTTCTGATTATGATTGTGATTATTGTAAGACATAAATCTAATATAGAACGTATTATGAATGGTACTGAATCTAAGATTAACTTTAATAAGAAATAAGTCCAGGCAGTAAATGCTGAAATTAAATATAGGATTGCACCAAAAAAGCCGGGTCAACTTTGACTCGGCTTCTGTTTGTTTATTGTGCTTCTTCCATAGCAACAAATTCCTGATATCTAGCATGCCACTCAGGATAATAACGATCTAATCGTATTGGTCGATCACTACCTTTCTTCAGTACGACATGCGTCGTTTGTCCTTCGGCAGCAACCACCCCATTCTCTTTTATCACTTCGTATGCATAGACAGTTTTTAGTTTTGAATAAGAATGTATCCATGTTTTAATTGTTATCTTTTCAGGATACGTAATAGAACGTTTATATTTCACACTTACATCTAATACTGGTGAAATAAGATCATCTTTTTCCATATCAGCATAGCTGAATCCAGCTTTTTCAATAAAATCAGTTCTAGCAACTTCAAACCATATTAAATAATTTGCATGATAAACAACATCCATTTTATCTGTTTCTGCGTAACGTACTTCGATTTCTTTCTCTGTATAATACAAATTGGTCACCTTCTTAATAATGATAACTCTATTCTATCAAACATTTAGTACTTGATACTAAAAAAAGACCTATGAATATTTAATTCATAGGTCAAATATTTTTATTGTGTTAATTTATCTCTTAAAACCATTTGTAAAATGCCGCCATGACGATAGTAATCTAACTCTACTTCTGAGTCAAATCGTGCTAAAGCGTTGAATTCAACTATAGTGCCATCAGTTTTCACTGCAGTTACTTTCACTTCATCACGTGGTTTGATACCTTCGTTGATTTCAACAGAGAATGTTTCAGAACCATCTAATCCTAATTTATCAGCAGAATCACCTTTTAAGAATTGTAATGGCAATACACCCATCATCACTAAGTTAGAACGGTGAATACGTTCGTAACTTTGAGCGATAACTGTTTTAACGCCTAATAGGTTAGTCCCTTTTGCAGCCCAGTCACGACTAGAACCCATACCGTAATCATTTCCAGCTAATACGACTAATCCTTTGCCATCTGCCTGATATTTCATACAAGCATCGAAAATCGGCATTACTTCGCCCGTTGGCCAGTAAGTTGTAAATCCACCTTCAGTACCTGGTGCGATTTGGTTTTTAATACGGATATTTGCAAATGTACCACGCATCATAACTTCATGGTTACCACGACGAGAACCGTAAGAGTTGAAATCACGAATTTCAACACCATTTTCTCTTAAGTATTTTCCTGCTGGTGTATCTTTACCGATAGCACCTGCCGGAGAAATGTGGTCAGTTGTAACTGAATCACCAAATTTACCCATAACCGCTAAATCTTTAAGCGGTGCAATACTTCCTGGCTCTTTTGATAACCCCTGGAAGAATGTAGGATTTTGAATATACGTAGAAGTAGGATCAAAATCATATAATGGTTGATCAGTAGACTCAATTTGATTCCACATTTCGTTTGAATTAAAGACATTTTCATATTCTTTTCTGAATAATTCTGGTGTTACAACAGAATTAACTTCATTTTTAACTTCATCAATTGTTGGCCAGATATCTTTTAAGTAAACATCTTTGCCATCGTGTCCTTTACCGATCGGATCATTTTGTAAATCGATATCAACAGTACCCGCTAAAGCATAAGCCACAACAAGTTGCGGTGAAGCAAGGTAGTTTGCTTTCACTAACGGATGAATACGGCCTTCAAAGTTACGGTTACCTGATAATACAGACGTTACTAATAAATCTTCATTTGAAATTGTTTCTTCAATTTCAGGTAATAACGGTCCTGAGTTACCGATACATGTCGTACATCCGTACCCTACAGTATTAAAACCTAATTGATCAAGATATGTTTGTAATCCTGAATCTTCAAGATAACCCGTTACAACTTTAGATCCCGGTGCTAATGACGTTTTTACATAAGCTGGCACTTGTAATCCTTTTTCTACAGCTTTTTTAGCAACTAATCCAGCACCTAACATAACGTATGGGTTTGATGTATTCGTACAAGATGTAATCGCCGCAATTGCAATATCTCCCGTTTTCATTGTGATAGATTTACCATCAGCAAGTGTGGTTGATGCAGTCTTATCAAATTCTGCTTTATCTAATCCATGACCTTGATTACCTGCTTTTGCAGTAATAGATTTAACGAATTCTTTTTTCATATTGCTTAATTTAATCAAATCTTGTGGACGTTTAGGTCCAGATAATGATGCTTCAACCGTAGATAAATCAAGAGTTAATGTGTCAGTATATGTTGGATCTTCTTTATCTGTTGTAAAGAACATATCATTCTTCACTAAATATTCTTTAACGAGCTCAATATGTGCTTCATCGCGACCAGTTAAACGCATATAATTTAAAGCTTCTTCATCAACAGGGAAGAAACCACAAGTCGCACCATATTCAGGTGCCATATTGGCAATTGTCGCGCGGTCTGCAAGTGGTAAATTCACTACGCCCGGGCCAAAGAATTCAACAAATTTTCCTACTACACCTTTTTTACGTAATTCCTGCGTTACACGTAATGCTAAGTCAGTTGCAGTTGTACCTTCAGGAAGCTCTCCAGTAAGCTTAACTCCAATTACTTCTGGTACTGGGAAATATGATGGTTGACCAAGCATACCCGCTTCAGCCTCAATACCACCTACACCCCATCCAAGTACACCGATACCATTGATCATCGTTGTATGTGAGTCAGTACCTACTAATGTATCAGGGAAAGCAACTTGTTCACCATTTACGTCACGTACGTGAACAACGTTCGCTAAATATTCTAAGTTTACTTGATGTACGATACCTGTTGCTGGTGGAACTGCACGATAATTATCAAATGCTTTTGTCGCCCAGTTTAAGAATTGATATCGTTCTTTGTTACGTGCAAATTCTAACTCCATGTTGCGCTTTAGCGCAGTTTCATTACCATAAGCATCTACTTGTACCGAATGGTCAATTACTAAATCAACAGGTACTTCCGGATTAATTTTCGTAACATCTCCACCAACATCATCCATTGCTTTACGAAGTGATGCTAAGTCAACGACCGCAGGTACACCAGTAAAGTCCTGTAAAATAACACGTGACGGTTTAAACGGTACTTCAGCGTTTGGATCATTCTTTTTGCCCCATTTAACTAAATGCTTAATATGATCTTCATTAATTACACGACCATCATATTGACGTAACACTGATTCTAGTAATACACGAATAGAATAAGGTAAATTTTTAATTTCACCTAAACCTAATGATTCTAAAGATTTTAAACTATAAAACGTGTACAATTTACCATTTAATTCAAATGTCTGTTT
>CABFOD010001398.1_pt1 | contig 12220 bp, 10 predicted proteins | sample 3521941 | NCBI WGS metagenome assembly CABFOD01 (sample SAMEA5312449, study PRJEB27640) | indoor metagenome | biome: indoor environment; feature: uncontrolled; material: polymer tiles stone | place: Germany | collected 2014-07-07
ATATTGAACTTTTGCAGAAAAAGGTTTAGACTATTCGAATTGACAAAATCTGAGAGGAGGGTTGAAACCCTTGAAAATGCCTAAAATCGTTAAAATGTTAATTATAGGTATGGCTATCAATATTACGGGATCGAGTTTTTTGTGGCCGCTTAATACTATATATATGAATGAAGAATTAGGGAAGAGTTTAAGTACTGCTGGTGTCGTTTTGATGATTAACGCATTCGGTAGTGTTATTGGAAATTTATTAGGTGGAACTTTATTTGATAAAATTGGAGGGTTTCGATCTATTATTTTCGCCTCTATATTAAATATTTTGAGCTTAGTTGGTTTGAACTTCTTAAATGATTGGCCATGGTATCCATTTTGGTTAGTCATATTAGGGTTCGGCGGCGGTGTTATTGTGCCAGCTATTTATGCGATGGCAGCTGCAAGTTGGCCTAATGGAGGTCGTGCAACATTTAATGCAATTTATTTAGCTCAAAATTTAGGTGTATCTATCGGTGCAGCAGCTGGAGGGTTTGTTGCTGATTTCAGCTTTAGTTATATTTTTATGGCTAATTTATTATTATATGTTGTCTTTATCATCATAGCGCTTAAATATTACAATATTGATTTAGACATCCATGTAAAAAATGATGAAGGCATAACAAGTGCCGTTCATGTAAGAGACAAAAGGAAATTCACTGCACTTATATTATTATGTACGATGTTTAGTTTATGTTGGATCGGTTATGTTCAATGGCAAACGACTATCGCTACATATACTCAATCTGTAGGTATCTCTTTAAAACAATACAGTTTATTATGGACGATTAATGGTGTGCTTATTTTAGCTGGTCAACCTTTAATTGCACCAATCATAAACAGACTTAAAGAAAAATTGAAATTACAAATGTTTATAGGACTTACGATTTTTATTGTCAGTTACTTAGTTACAAGTATTGCAGAACAATTTACGATGTTTGTAGTAGGAATGGTAATTTTAACTTTGGGTGAAATGTTTGTATGGCCGGCAGTACCAGCTATCGCAAATCAATTAGCACCGAAAGGAAGAATGGGCGCTTATCAAGGAATCGTCAATGCTTTTTCAACAATAGGTAAAGCGTTTGGTCCAGTTGTCGGTGGTGTACTTGTCGATGTATTCGATATGAAAGCGATGTTCTATAGTATGATATTACTTATTCTAATTGGATATTATTTCTTATACATTTATGATAGAGGAATTTCGAAACAAGATTTGTCATAAAGTTAAATAAAACTTGCAAAATATATAGAAATTGCATAATATTAGGATGTATATAAGGCGTAGTCGCTTTAATGTGAATCTTAAGAGAGTCAGTGGTGCTGAGAACTGATGATATCCATTAAGTGAACTTATGAACAATTAATTATTTCTTAAAAGCAATCTTAAACCATATAAATGAAGTGCACTTTTTAGTGAATTCTGGGTGGTACCGCGGCATAATCATTAAAGTCGTCCCTACTGTTATTATGGTTGGGATGGCTTTTTTTATTTTATAGGAGGAACAAATAAATGAATTATAATCATCAAAAAATTGAAAAAAAATGGCAAGGATTTTGGGAAGAAAATAAAACATTTAAAGCTGACGATAATGTTGGACAGAAAAAATTCTATGCATTAGATATGTTTCCTTATCCATCTGGATCTGGCTTACACGTAGGTCATCCAGAGGGTTATACAGCTACTGACATTGTTTCAAGATATAAAAGAATGCAAGGCTATAACGTACTTCACCCTATGGGCTGGGACGCATTCGGTTTGCCAGCAGAACAATATGCTATAGATACAGGGAATGATCCTAAAGAGTTTACAGCTAAAAATATTGCTACATTTAAACGCCAAATTCAAGAATTAGGTTTCTCTTATGATTGGGACCGTGAAGTAAACACTACAGATCCAGAATATTATAAATGGACACAATGGATTTTCATTCAATTATATAATAAAGGATTAGCTTATGTAGATGAAGTAGCAGTTAACTGGTGCCCAGCATTAGGAACTGTACTATCTAATGAAGAAATTGTTGACGGTGTTTCTGAACGTGGTGGACATCCAGTCGTGCGTAAACCTATGAGACAGTGGGTATTAAAAATTACAGAATACGCTGATCGTCTATTAGAAGACTTAGAAGATGTTGATTGGCCAGAATCTATTAAAGATATGCAAAGAAATTGGATTGGTAGATCAGAAGGTGCAGAATTAACATTTAATATTGATGATACTGATCTTTCATTTGATGTATTTACTACAAGACCTGATACAATATATGGCGCTACATTTGCCGTTCTTTCTCCAGAGCATCCTTTAGTAGATCAAATTACAAGTGAAGATGAAAAAGAAATAGTAGAAGCATATAAACTTTCTGCATCTCGTAAATCTGATTTAGAAAGAACAGATTTAGCAAAAGATAAAAGTGGTGTGTTTACAGGTGCATTTACTACTAATCCATTCACTGGCAAGAAAATGCCTATTTGGATTGCAGATTATGTATTAATTAGTTATGGTACAGGTGCTGTAATGGCTGTTCCTGCTCACGATGAGAGGGATGCTGAGTTCGCTGAGAAATTCAATTTAGACATCATAACTGTTTATAATGAAGACGGTAAAATGATTGATTCAGACGTGCTTAATGGCTTAACTAAAGAAGAAGCGGTGCCAAAAGCAATTGAATTGTTAGAAGAAAAAGGTATCGGTCAGAAAAAAGTAAGTTATAAATTAAGAGATTGGTTATTTAGTAGACAGCGTTATTGGGGAGAACCAATTCCTGTAATACATTGGGAAGATGGTACGATGACAACTGTTCCAGAAGAAGAATTACCACTGTTACTTCCAGAAACAGATCAAGTAAAACCATCAGGTACTGGAGAGTCACCACTTGCTAATATTGATGAGTTTATTAATGTAGTCGACCCTAAAACAGGAATGAAAGGTCGCAGAGAAACAAATACGATGCCACAGTGGGCAGGTAGTTGTTGGTATTATTTAAGATATATTGATCCACATAACGATGAACAATTAGCAGATCCAGAAAAACTAAAACATTGGCTGCCAGTAGATTTATATATCGGTGGAGTTGAACATGCAGTTCTTCATTTATTATACTCAAGATTCTGGCATAAAGTGCTTTACGATATCGGCGTTGTACCAACAAAAGAACCATTCCAAAAATTATACAATCAAGGAATGATTCTTGGTGAAGGTAATGAAAAAATGAGTAAATCTAAAGGCAATGTTGTAAATCCAGATGATATTGTTCGTTCACATGGTGCAGATACATTACGTTTATACGAAATGTTTATGGGACCACTTGATGCAGCAATTGCTTGGAGTGAAAATGGATTAGATGGTTCACGTCGTTTCTTAGACCGAATTTGGCGTTTACTTGTTTCTGAAGACGGGAACATTACAAGTAAGGTCGTAGAAGAAGCGACACCAGAGTTAGATAAAGTTTATAACCAAACTGTTAAAAAAGTTACAGAAGACTTTGATACATTGAACTTTAATACAGCAATCAGTCAAATGATGGTATTTATAAATGACTGTTACAAACAAGATCATATAAACAAATCATATGTTGAAGGATTCTTGAAAATGTTATCACCACTTGCGCCACATATTTCTGAAGAATTATGGCAAAAATTAGGTCACGCTGACACAGTAACATATGAAGAATGGCCAGTATTTGACGAAGCGCTATTAGTAGATAACGAAGTAGAAATAGTTATTCAAGTTAACGGTAAATTGAAAGATAAAGTAAAAATTTCTAAAGATTTAACTAAAGATGAAATGGAAGCAGTAGCTTTAGACAATGATAAAATAAAAGAAGCTATTGAAGGTAGGACAATACGTAAAGTGATTGCCGTACCTCAAAAATTAGTTAACATCGTTGCAAATTAATCAATTAGGAGTGTTCTAGCTATGAAAGAAATTACAGTAACAGAATTAGCGAGCAAAATAACATCTAATAATCCAATAAACATTGTTGATGTGCGAGAAGATCATGAAGTAGCATTAGGTATGATTCCAGGTGCGAAACATATACCGATGGGCGAAATACCAAATGAATTAAACCATTTTGATAAGAACGAAACATACTACGTTGTATGTGCAGGTGGTGTTAGAAGCGCTAATGTTGTCGATTATTTAAACGACCATGATATTGATGCTGTTAATATAGAAGGCGGCATGAATGAGTGGGGCGATGACGGTTTAGAAAATAAAAGAGTTTAAATAAAATAAATCACCCAATCCGTTGGAATCATTTTCGGATTGGGTGATTTTATATTTCTGATTTTGTTATTCATATATTGAAGCATTATATCCTGCTACATAACCCGTGACTAATGCGCTCGTTATATTATATCCACCTGTATACCCATGAATATCTAAAACTTCTCCAGAGAAAAACAACCCAGAACATATTTTAGATTGCATCGTATGAGGTTCTATTTCTTTAATATTTACGCCACCACCTGTTACAAATGCTTTATCAATAGGTAAAGTTCCGTTAACAGTAAATGTAAATGCTTTAAGATTTTGTACAAACGTTTTGATGGCTTGCTGTGATAAATGATGATATGTCACATCTATGTCTACTTCAGACTGTTCTAATATAAAGTGTAAATATCTTTCTTGAACGAGACCTTTTAAAGCATTTTTTATTGCTTTATTAGGCTCATCTTTTAATTTTTTGACGATTTGTTGCTCTAACTCGTGTGCACTTATTTCTGGAAAAGCATCGATAGACATCTGTATTTCATTTTTCTTTTGTGATTGTTGTTCTTTGTAAATAAATTGACTACATCTCAAAGCTGCTGGCCCTGAAACACCAAAGTGTGTAAACAACATATCCATGTGATGTGTGATTCTAGGTTTGCCATTTTTCTTTAAAACAGAAAGTCCTATATTTTGCAGGCTTAGTCCTTGTAATGTTTTGTTTTTAATGAAGGGTTCACTAGATTTTATAGGGACTTCTGTTGGGAAAAGATCAGTTATTGAATGTCCAATATGTTCTGCGAATTTATAACCATCACCTGTAGAACCTGTGTGTGGTACGCTACATCCACCTGATGCAATAATGACAGTGCGTGAGGGGATAAACGTTCCATCTTGTAATGTCACACCTGTAATTTGTTGATTTTCACTTTCTATTGATGATACGGTAGTCTCTTGACGTATTTCTACACCATTTTCTTTAATGGCATTCACAAGCGCTTCGACAACGTCTTGTGCACGGTTAGATACGGGAAACATACGACCATGATCCTCTTCTTTTAACTTTACTTCACGAGACTCAAAAAATTGTATGATAGATTCATTGTCAAAAGTTGAGAAAGGGCTATATAGAAACTTTCCATTTCCGGGAATGTTTTTTATAATTTCTTCATAAGGTAAACGGTTTGTAACATTACATCTACCGCCACCTGAAATACGAAGTTTACGACCTAGTCCTTTTTTCTTTTCGATTAATAAAACGCTGTTCCCTTGAGCACTTGCACTATAAGCAGCCATTAAACCACTAGGTCCAGCGCCAATTATTATTGTATGATACATAAGTTACCTCCATAAGTCGATGTAATAATATTTTAACGAATAATGTGTCTTTAAAAAAGTAGTAGAATAGAAATAAACCTGTTATTATTAAATTTAAAAGTAAATTAGATAGGGATGAAATTATGTCAGAAAGTAAAGCGCTCGTAAGAGGAACCTTCCTTCTTACAGCTAGTATTTTAATAACGAAAGTCATAGGTATACTTTATTTAATACCTTTCTACGCGATTATTGGCGACGAAAAAAATCTTGCACCATTTACATATGCTTATCAACCATACACAATCATGATAACAATCGCAACTGCTGGCGTACCTTTAGCAGCAGCAAAATATGTATCTAAATATAATGCGCTCGGTGCATATAAAGTAAGTAGGAAACTGTATCAATCAAGTTTTATTGTTATGTCCATTTCAGGTATTATCGGATTTCTACTTCTATACTTCTTATCACCTACAATTGCTCAATTAACATTAGCAAATAAAGGTGGAATAGAAGGCGGTTGGCAAATAGATGATATTACGACTGTTATTAGAACAATCAGTTTCGTAGTATTATTCATTCCTTTGTTAGCAACATGGAGAGGTATTTTCCAAGGTTTCAATTCAATGGGTCCAACAGCAGTTTCAGAAGTTACTGAACAAGTTGCACGTATTGCTTTTATTTTGGGCGGTAGTTACATCGTATTATATGTGATGGACGGTTCAGTCCTAATGGCTAACCAAGTTGCGACATTCGCAGCAGGAATAGGTGCCATAATAGCCCTATTAACATTACTATATTTTTGGGTTAAAAGAAGACATTTCATTAAAGCTGAAGTTGAACAAGATACGAGTGATATTGATGTTTCGTATTTCAAAATTTATAAAGAAATTATTAAATATAGTATACCGTTTGTTATTGTCAGTTTATGTTTCCCAATTATTAATTTAATTGATCAATTTACGCATAATACTGGATTAGCTATGGCAGGTGTGAATAGTGAATTGCACGATATATACTTCACGATGTTGAGTATGACTACAAATAAAATTGTTATGATTCCAACTTCATTAGCAGCTGGTTTTGCGGTTAGTTTAGTTCCTTTTATAACAAACACTTACAACTCGGGTAGAATCGATGCTATGCATCATCAAATAAGAAAATCTTTAGGCGTATTACTTTATTTAACTGTACCTGCTTCATTGGGCATTATGGTACTTGCACAACCTTTATATAACGTGTTTTATAGTTATAGCCCAATGGGAACTGAAATTCTATTTTGGTATGCACCAGTCAGTATTTTAATCGCCTTATTATCTGTAACAGCTTCAATGTTACAAGGAATCGATAAACAAGCTTTAACAGTATGGATTGTAATCGTATCTTTAATTGTAAAAGCTGTAATTAATTTACCATTAATTATGATGTTCCATACTTTAGGTGCGGTGTTAGGTACTGCAATTGCATTACTCATTGCAGTGATTTTAAACTGTTTAGTACTTTGGAAATATGCAGACTTTAAATTTAACATTACAATTTATCACACGTTAAGAATTACTTTCTATACGATTATAATGGTTCTCTTAGTAGAATTAAGTTATTTTATCGTATCACTATTTATTGACCCAACAACTAAATTAGGTGCGTTAATTGTACTTATTGTCGGAGGTTGTGTCGGTGTAGTTGTATATGGATTTTTAACAATGCGCGCTCGACTAGCAGATGAATTTTTAGGCGAAGTCACTTCTAAAATTAGACGTAAAATTAAGTGGGTGTAAATGATGAGATTAGATAAATTTTTAGCAAATTCAGGAATTGGTACACGTAAAGAAGTGAAAAAATTCCTTAAGAAAAACTTAGTAAAAGTAAATGATGTAATCGCTAAAAAACCTGAAATGCATATTAATCCTGAAGAAGATATTATAACATTTGATGATATTCCTATTGAATATGAGCCAGTTGTTTACTTAATGATGAATAAACCAGCAGGGTATGTATCAGCTACAGAAGATGACGAGCATGAAACAGTGATCGATATTGTTCCTGAATATATGCACTTAGATTTGTTCCCTGTAGGTCGATTAGATAAAGATACTGAGGGATTACTGTTGTTAACGAATGATGGCAAGTTCTCTCATCAGCTTATGAGTCCAAAGCATAGAGTTCCTAAAAGATACTATGCAGAAGTTGATGGACATATTAACGAAGATGCAATAAAGAAATTTGAAAAAGGAATTGATTTAGGCGATTTCACATCTTCACCTAGTGAATTGGAAATAATCGAGAGTGGGGAAAGTTCCAAAGCGATTGTGACAATTTATGAAGGTAAGTTCCATCAAGTTAAAAGAATGTTCCATTCAATAGACTGTGAAGTCACATATTTAAAACGACTACAAATTGCAAGTTTAGAACTCGATGAGCAATTAGAATTAGGGGAATATAGACATTTGATGGAAGAAGATTTCAAACTTTTAAATTTATAAGGTTAAAATGTTTATAACTATATTGTAAGGGTATATTAATTAATATTAACTAAATAGAGGTGGATACAAATGGCTAAAAAAGCAGGATTATTTAGAACGTTAGTTGTATTAGGAGGAACTGCAGCAGCAGTCGTATTATCTAAAAAAGATAATAGAGATAAATTAAAAGATGAATACGGTAAGTACAAAGAAGACCCAGAGAATTACAAAGAAAACGCTAAACAAAAAGCAAATGATTTAAAAGGGAAAGCACAAGACGAATATTCTAAATATAAAGAAGACCCAACTTCTTACAAAGAATCAGCTAAAGTAAAAGCTAAAAGTGAATTACAAAAAGCAAAAGAAAATCCTAAAGGATATGCTTCTAATGCTAAATCTCGTCTTAAAAAAGAAGATCAAGAGCCAATCGATCAAAGAGAAGCTAAATTTGATGATGAAGGCGGAACAGCTAATAACAATTTAAGAGTTGTTACAGAAGAAGACTTAAAAAAATAATAGAATAACGAAAAGACCGATAGTTTTTCCGGTCATAGACTGTCAACAAAGTCACCGACTTTGTTGACAGTTTTTTTATCTATAAGCTTTGAACAATCATATTGTCATCTCGTATTTTAGTCAACAGAGGTTGTGTTGGTAGATTTGTTGGCAAATTTCTTATGGGAAATAATTTTAATAAAATTATTTCGTTATAAATGACCATAGCCGTACGTAAAAGGAAATAACTTTTGAATCAAAAAAATAGAAAATTATCAGTATTTCTATTTCATATTTACAAAAATATCATGTATTATATAGATAACTATTCAACTTAAGAAAGAGATGATTTTCGATGTGGAGAAATAAAGTTAAAGAATATGAAGAAGATATTATTAATGATTTAAAGGGGCTCTTAAGCATCGAAAGCGTTAGAGATGATGCAGCAAGTACATACGACGCGCCAGTTGGACCTGGTCCAAAAGAAGCATTGAATTATATGTATCAACTAGGTGAAAGAGATGGATTTTCTTATGTAGATATCGAAAATATTGTCGGGAGAATTGAAGCAGGTAAAGGTGACGAATTATTAGGTATACTTTGCCATGTTGATGTTGTACCTGCTGGAGCAGGTTGGGATACTGATCCATTTGAACCAGTTGAAACAGAAAACACAATAATAGCTCGTGGTACTTTAGACGATAAAGGGCCAACAATAGCAGCGTATTATGCAGTTAAAATACTGGAAGATATGAAAGTTGATTGGAAGAAAAGGATACATATCATTGTAGGTACAGATGAAGAATCTGATTGGAAATGTACAGACAGATATTTTGAAACAGAAGAAATGCCTTCTGTTGGTTTTGCACCGGATGCTGAATTCCCATTAATTCATGGAGAAAAAGGTATCGTAACATTTAATATATTGCAATCAGGATATGTTGAAGATAATGATGAACCAGAAGTAGAATTAAAAGCATTTTTCTCAGGAGAAAGATTTAATATGGTTCCTGATACTGCTCAAGCTAAATTACTCATTAAAGAACAAATGACGAATGTTGTACAAAAATTCGAATCATTTTTAAATGAGCATGAAATTGAAGGAGAAACTTCAATTGATGAAGGGTTCTTAACTTTAATTGTACACGGTAAATCAGCTCATGGTATGGATCCTACGCTAGGAATCAATGCAGGTTTATTACTGATTCAATTCTTAAATGAATTAAATTTAGATAAATATGCGAGTTCATACGTTAAATTTGCTAATGACTATTTAGTTGATTCTCCAAAAGGCGAAAAAATGGGTATGAAATTTGCTACTGAAGAAATGGGAGAAGTAACAACTAATACAGGTATAATGAGTTATACAGATGTAGACGGTGGTCAATTTGGCGTTAATTTAAGATATCCAGAGGGCTTTAACTTTGATCAGTCTTTAACTCGTTTCTCTGAAGAAGTCACTGAAAAAGGCTTTGAAATAGAAATGGACAAACACCAATTACCTCATTACGTTGATAAAAACGATCCATTTATAGAGAAGTTATTATCAGCTTATAGAGAGCAAACTGGGGATCAATCCGGACCATTCACAATTGGTGGCGGAACATACGCTCGAAATTTAGATAAAGGTGTCGCTTTTGGTGCAATGTTTAAAGAATCAGAAGATTTAATGCATCAAAAAAATGAATATATTACAAAAAAACAGTTATTTAATGCAACTGCAATTTATTTAGAAGCAATATACAATGTCTGTGTAAAGGGTGAAGAGTAATGACATATATTTTTATAAACGATGAATTTGTTGACGAATCAGAAGGAAAAATCAATTATTCTGACAGAGGATATAACTTTGGTGATGGTATATATGAATATATACGTATTTATGACGGCAAAGTATTCACATCTAAAGAACATTATGAAAGATTGTTTAGAAGTGCGAAAGAAATCGGTTTAAACTTAGAAGGTTATTCTGTTGAAGGATTAACAGAAGTAACAAAAACGTTAGCGGCAAAGAATAACGTCGTAAATGGTGGGGTATACATCCAAGTTACACGTGGTGTTGCACCTCGTAATCATCCATTTCCTGATGCAAGCACTAAACCAGTATTTTCTGCTTTTTCAAAAAGCTATGATAGACCATATGAAGAATTAAAAAATGGTGTAAAAGCGATTACTGTAGATGATATTAGATGGTTAAGATGCGATATAAAGAGTTTGAATTTACTAGGTAACGTGTTAGCTAAAGAAAAAGCGGCACAAAATGGTGCTGCCGAAGCAATCATGCATAGAGATCAAACTGTTACAGAAGGTAGCTCAAGCAACGTATATGCTGTTAAAGGCGGCAAAATATATACACATCCTGCAAACAACTTAATATTAAATGGTATTACGAGACGTATTATTAAAAAATCAGCAGAAGCATTAAATATTCCATTTATTGAAGAAGCATTTACATTAGATTTCCTAAATGATGCTGATGAAGTGATTATTTCAAGTACATCTATTGAAGTTATGCCTGTTATTCAAGTAAACGATAACAAAATCGGTGACGGTAAAGTAGGTCAAATTACGAAACAATTACAAAAATCATTTGATAATTATATAGAGTCGGAAGCATAAAAATATTTTAGTGTAAATTTAAAATCTCAACCAAACCACATGAATACTGAATTTATTAGACATATTATATATGAATAGGTTCAAAATACTCGAAAGTTTTCATTTATGAGGTTGAAATCTTAACCAAAAGATAATAAAATTTAATACAAGCGCACTAAAATAACAAAAATTAAACGAAATTTTTAAGATTAAAATATGACTCTTGAAAAGTAATATTCTTGAGTCTTTTTCTTTTTCTGAAAGTGAGGTGGATAGGTTGGAACATTTTTATCAATTAGGATGGACGTTAGACTCAGCAGGTGGAGCATCTGGTGAAGCATATATGGCAGAACAAGATGGCCGCAAGCTCTTCCTAAAACGTAATTCAAGTCCTTTTTTAACAGCGTTATCTGCTGAAGGTATCGTACCTAAATTAGTCTGGACTAAAAGGATCGAAACAGGAGAAGTTGTAACTGCACAACATTGGAAAAATGGTAGAGAGTTAGTCCAAGATGAAATGAATTCTAACCGTGTTGCCAAACTTCTTAAAAAAATACATTCTTCTAAACAATTATTAAATATGCTTAAACGCATGGAAATGAAACCTATGCATCCAGAGCTATTATTTAAGAAAATCAATAGTTCTTTATCTAGACATGTCTTAACAAATAGAACTGTAAGAAAGGCATTGCTATATTTAGAAGATAATATGCCTACACTTGATAGCAGATTTTATACTGTTATACATGGCGATGTTAATCATAACAATTGGTTATTATCAGACCAAGATGAACTGTTCCTAGTCGATTGGGAAGGTGCAATGATTGCAGATCCAGCTATTGATATCGGCATGATATTGTATACTTATGTCGATGAAAATGACTGGGCAGATTGGTTATGTAAATATGGAATTAACGATACTCATGATTTGAAAAAACGTATGAAATGGTACACGTTAATTCAAGCTATCGCGATGGTAGAATGGTACGAAGAGAAAAAGCGATATAATGATATGAATGATTGGTTAAACTTCTTAAATGAAGTGATGACAAGAAATGTATTTATATAAGGAGCTACTTTGAATGAGAATGAGAAATAAACCTTGGGC
>CABFOD010000128.1_pt1 | contig 12194 bp, 12 predicted proteins | sample 3521941 | NCBI WGS metagenome assembly CABFOD01 (sample SAMEA5312449, study PRJEB27640) | indoor metagenome | biome: indoor environment; feature: uncontrolled; material: polymer tiles stone | place: Germany | collected 2014-07-07
GTTTTCTCAACGTTTTTTTACATATTAAGATATGGTAATACAGCGCTAAGCACTAATGCTGCAACGATTAATACAAGTAAGACGATAATAAAGACTTTGCGTGCTGTTTTGTTATTCATTCTGTACTTCCTTTCTTAAGAGCATTTTATTTATTATATCAAATAATCGATTTTACGTCTTATCCTTTATTGATGAACAGTTGTTTGGTACGATAAATATAAATAATATTTTAAGGAGTGTTGTAAATGAACCAGCAAAGATTAGTGGATACTTTTATTGAACTTGTAAAGATTGATAGCGAGAGTGGTAATGAACGTGAGATTGCAAATCATTTAAAAACATTATATTCAGAGCTTGGCTTTGAAGTCACTGAAGACGATACACAAAGTAAGACAGGTTTTGGTGCGGGCAATCTGATTATGAAATTAAAAGGCACAACAGATCAGGAGACAATATTACTTTCTTGTCATATGGATACTGTTACGCCTGGTAATGGCATTAATCCGATTATTACTGATAATGTTATTCATACAGATGGCTCTACGATTCTTGGTGCTGATGATAAAGCGGGGATTGCTGCAATGATTGAAGCGATTCGAACGATTAATGAAGAAAAAATCCCACATGGTGATATTGAAGTAGTTATTTCAGTTGGAGAAGAATCTCATTTAATTGGTGCTAGTGTATTAGATGGATCTAAATTAAATGCGAAACTAGGGTATGCACTGGATGCGGGTAGTGAAGTTGGTACAATTGTAAACCAGGCGCCATCAAATGCGACCCTTAATATTGAAATTACAGGTGTTACTGCACATGCTGGTGTAGCACCGGAAAACGGTGTAAGTGCGATAAACATCGCTTCTCGTGCACTAAGCAATATGAAGCTGGGTAGAATAGATGCAGAGACGACTGCTAATATCGGTACGATTGAAGGTGGTTCAAGAACGAATATCGTTGCTGAAAAATGTTATATTGTTGCAGAAGCGCGCAGTCTAGTTGATAGTAAAATGGAGGCACAAGTTGCACATATGAAAGAAGCAATTCTTACTGCAGCAGCAGAACTCGGTGGGAAAGCTGATGTAGAGGTTAAAGTAAATTATCCATCATTTAATATTGATAAATCAAGCAAAGTAATCGAGATTGCAAGTCAAGCAGCTGAACGTGTAGGTAGAACACCAGAAGTTGTACCAAACGGTGGAGGTAGTGATGCTAACTTTATTAACAAGTTTGTTCCGACTGTAGTATTAGCTGTCGGCTATCAGGATATTCATACGGTAAATGAAAAGATGCCGATTGATGAATTAAATAAATTAACTGAACAGGTAATTGAAATCATTAAGCTTGTTTAGTTCAAACATTATAGACATGTGCTATAATTATCATGAAAATTCATTTGAAAGAGGTATATTATGAGTAAACAACAAATAGGCGTTATTGGTTTGGCTGTAATGGGTAAAAATTTAGCATGGAATATAGAATCACGCGGGAATACTGTTTCGGTATTTAACCGTTCAAAGGAAAAAACTGAAGAGATGATGAAAGAATCAGTTGGTAAAAATATTTTCCCAACATACTCTCTAGAAGAATTCGTAAATAGCCTTGAAAAGCCACGTAAAATCATGATGATGGTTAAAGCTGGGGAAGCAACAGATGCAACAATCGAAAGCTTAATTCCATTATTAGATCAAGGCGATATTTTAATCGATGGTGGTAACACTAACTACAACGACACGATTCGTCGTAATGCATATCTTTCAGAAAAAGGATTCAATTTCATCGGTACGGGTGTTTCAGGTGGTGAAGAAGGTGCATTACATGGTCCTTCAATTATGCCAGGTGGTCAAAAAGAGGCATATGAACTTGTTAGACCTATTCTAGAATCTATTGCTGCTAAAGCTGAAGACGGCAAACCATGTGTTGCCTATATTGGTCCGGATGGTGCCGGTCATTATGTTAAAATGGTACACAACGGTATTGAATATGCAGATATGCAATTAATCGCTGAGAGTTATGATTTAATGAAAAATGTATTAGCTATGTCAAATGATGAAATCGCGGATACATTTAAATCATGGAATGAAGGCGAACTAGATAGCTACTTAATCGAAATCACAGCTGATATCTTTAAGAAATTAGATGAAGATGGTACGCCACTCGTTGAAAAAGTCATGGATAAAGCCGGACAAAAAGGTACAGGTAAATGGACTTCAATTAACGCATTAGACTTAGGTCAGCCATTAACGATAATCACTGAAAGTGTCTTTGCACGTTTCATCTCTAGTCAAAAAGACGAAAGAATTGTTGCAAGTGAAAATATCAATTCAAATAAAACAAATTTTGAAGGCGATAAAGCTGAATTCTTAGAAGCAATTCGTGAAGCATTGTATATGAGTAAAATTTGTTGCTATGCACAAGGGTTCGCTCAAATGAGAGCAGCAAGTGAAGCTTATAACTGGAACTTACAGTTAGGTGATTTAGCAATGATCTGGCGTGAAGGTTGTATTATTCGTGCACAATTCTTACAAAAGATTAAAGAAGCATATGATAATAACACAGATTTACAAAACTTATTATTAGACCCATACTTCAAAGATGTTGTAGAAAAGTATCAAACTAGTTTACGTAAAGTTGCTGCGACTGCAATCACTACAGGTACACCAGCACCAAGTTTTGCAGCAGCAATTAATTATTTTGATTCATACACATCAAAAGATTTACCTGCAAATTTAATACAGGCACAACGTGATTATTTCGGTGCGCACACTTATGAACGTAAAGATAAAGAAGGCGTATTCCATACAGACTGGAAATAATTATGTTGTATATCAAAAAGCTCGCAAGAATTTTCTCTTGCGAGCTTTTTATAATGTTGGTATCCAAAGTTCAACTTTATTGAAGCTATTATCAAAATCCATATCATCAGGAAAAATATAAATATACTGACTATTGCGTTCGTAGTGAATATTAAAGTCTACTTGTTTTTCAACAGATTGCCAAATTTCATTGAATACATAATCAAGCTTTCCACGAGATTCAAATTTAGCGTAATCACCGTTATAGATTTGTTTGCTTTCATAATCAAAAGTACGTTCTGACTTCACACCTACAAATATTTCTATATCATTTGCATTAGGTTGAACAACCACATAAATTTTTTTGTCTGAGCTAAATGATAATAATGATTTAATTTCTTCTTTTTCTTTTAATTCATAGACGATATCCGGGATAAGAAAATGATTACCTAATTCATTAAATGAAACGATTTCTTGTATTCCTACAATTCTGAAACTATCCATCGTCTGCATTTTATAAGGCATCGGAGGCTTCGTCGTCACAGATAGCTGAATGTAGAGTCGTTCTACCATTCTTAATTGTTCAGGGTTACTTCTAACCTGAATCGGTGAAATTTGATGGTGTTCGCTAAAAGCAGTACTAAATTCATGTGCCGTCTGATAGCCAAATTGGTTTGCGATATCAACGAGACGGTAATTACCATTTAACAACTTTTTAGCGGCCTCGGTCATCTTACGATGATGTATATATTCTTCTATATTCATTCCGGCAATCATCGTAAATGTTTGATTTACATGCATCGGATTTTCATTTAAATATGTACCGATTGTTTCATATTGAAAAGGTTCAAATAAATGATCTTCAATATATACGATTGTTTTCTGCATTAAGTCAATATTATTCATAAGTCACATCTTCCTTAAAGTTGCTTTAAATAGATTTCGTGTATTCATAGATATTTATTTTTTCTGATGGATCATTATTTATATGTTGCAAAGGAATATGATATTTCAGATTGAAATGAATGATATCCTGTAAATATACTTCATATTCAGGTTTTGCATAATACAGAATGATATCACATTTTTCAATAGATGATGTCATTAAGTTTTCCATAACTTTTTGAAATACGAATACAGAAAAAGGATTGAAGAAAAATAAATGTGTCTCTTCACCATTAAATTGATACTGTAATGCATTAATATTTTGAGCAGTAACATCATTTTCTTGATGATGTAATAAGCTATAATTTTTAATGTTTTCAAGGCTTTTTAAGTATAGCTGCTTATTAAGTTCAATACCTATCGTTTTTATTTTGAATACATAATTAGTGAAGATTGGTACACGCATTAGTCCAGAGCCAAAATCTACTAATAATGCATCTTTAGTTATGTCTTCTTTCATCATGTTATATAATGATAATAAATCACGATAAATAGTTGGTTCGTACCGATTAGAATGATGATTTGTAAAAGTTTCAATATAAGGATTAGTCTTTATATTGAGCAATGTATCGAAATCCTGCTCTGTGTAAAGTTCAAAAGATGATCGTATAAATTTATTCATAATTCAAATATTAACACAATTATGGCACAATAAAAAGAGGGTGAGACATAAGTCTTAACCCTCTTCTGTTTAACAGCTTAAACGGCGGAACAGAAGTTGCCCCTACGACAAAAACCGAACAAAAACTATAAATCAAAGAGCGATTTATTAGTTTTGTCCGGTTTTTGCTTGTGGCAGAACACTTCTGTCCCAGCCTCTTTTTTAAGATTTATATTATACGTCCCACCAGTGGAAGTTATCTCGACTTAATAACAGATCGCTTTTTACAGGGCCGTTAGATCCAGCCTGATAATTCGGGAATGGAGCAGGATGTGCATCCCAGTATTCAGCAACAGTATCTACATAACTCCATGTTGCCTTTAATTCTTCCCAGTGTGTAAAGTTAGTGGCATCGCCTTTTAGACAATCATAAATTAATCCTTCATATGCATCGACAGTATTCATCTTATCTTGTGTCGTCATTGCATATGATAATTTAACTGGTTCAGTATCGATACCTTCGATATATTTACGTGCATTTAAATGAAGTTCTATTCCTTCATTAGGCTGAATATTTATGACAAGTAAATTGGAATCTAGCTGATTATCTTTTTGATAATATAGATTCATCGGCATTTCTTTAAATTCAACAACAACACGTATTTCTTTTTCCTTCATACGTTTACCGGTACGAATGTAGAAGGGAACACCTGCCCATCTAAAGTTATCGAGCATAACTTTAGCGGCAACAAATGTAGGTGTATTACTTTCTGGATTTACATTTTCTTCATCACGATATCGTTTTACTTTTTCACCGTTTATTTCACCGACATCATATTGTCCTCGAACGAAATAGCTTCTTACGTGTTCAGGCTGAATTTTACGGATAGAACGGAGTGCCTTTACTTTTTCATTTCTAATATCTTCAGATGATAATGAAATAGGAGGCTCCATTGCAAGAAGTGAAACAATTTGTAACATGTGATTTTGTACCATATCTTTTAAAGCGCCACTAGTATCGTAATAGCCACCACGGTCTTCAACACCTAAAATTTCTGAAGAAGTGACTTGAATATTTGAGATATATTTATTATTCCATAACGGTTCAAACATTGCATTGCTAAATCGAATTACTTCGATGTTCTGTACCATATCTTTACCAAGATAATGGTCAATTCGATAAATTTCCTCTTCTTTAAACGATTTTCTTAACTGATTATTTAGTTTTTCAGCAGAGGCGAGATCTTTACCGAAAGGCTTTTCAATAATTAATCGCTTAAATCCTTTTGTTTTTGTCAGTCCGCTAGATTTTAAGAAATCTGACACAGTACCAAAAAATTCTGGTGCCATTGCTAAATAGAATAGACGGTTACCATTTAAGTTATATTTTGCATCTAAAGATTCAGAGAGTGTTAGCAGCGCATCATAACTTTCTTTATTATTTACGTCATGAGACTGGTAATAAACATGTTCCATAAATTCATCGATTTTATGTGTATCTTTAACGAATTTTTCGATAGAAGATTTGATTTCTGCTCTGAATTTTTCATTTGTCCATTCACGTCGTCCAATACCAATGATTGCAACATGCTCATTCAAGTTATCTTGCTGATAAAGGTGGAATAACGATGGAAATAACTTGCGGTGACTTAAATCACCTGTTGCACCAAAAATTGTTATTAAACAGGGGATATTTTGCTTTTCAATTTCCAAAATAAATACCTCGATTCTATTAAAGTCTATTTTATTTTTTCATACAATGCCTAAAAAAACAAATAAAACATGCTATAATGACGTGATGAAATAAAAGGTGGTAGAAAAATGAAAATAACTTTTTTAGGAACGAGTGCAGGTTTACCAACTAAAGAAAGAAATACACAAACGATCATACTTTCTCTTGCACCGTTAAATAATACGTTCTGGTTATTTGATGCCGGTGAAGCTTGTCAGCATCAGATATTACATACAAATATTAAACTTGGAAAGCTGGATCATATATTTATTACACATCTGCATGGTGATCATATTTTTGGATTACCGGGTCTACTCACATCAAGAAGTTTTCAAGGTGGAGAAAATAAACCTTTAAAAGTATTTGGTCCAAAAGGAATTAAAGCATATATCGAAACGACACTGTTAATTTCAGGTTCTCACTTGAATTATCCGCTTGAAATCATCGAAATTGCTGATGGAGACGTCTTATATATCGATCAGATAAAGGTGAATGTAGGAATGTTAAAACATGGCATAGATTCATTTGGATATCGTATCCAGTTTCCAGACACAGAGGGTAATCTAATATCTGAAAAACTGATTGAAGCAGGCATTCAGCCGGGTCCAATTTATCAACAGTTTAAAACGCAGGAATTCGTTGAGGTAGATGGTATCATTTATGAAACGAAAAACTATCGAAATCCAAATAAACCTGGTAAGATTATTACGATATTTGGCGACACAATGCCCTGTGAGGCAGAAATAGATCTGGCAAATAATGCGGATGTTATAGTACATGAAAGTACTTATTTAGATGGTGATCTGGATTTGAGTCATAAATATTACCATAGTCATATTGATGACGTAGCAAAACTTGTTGCAGAATCGCATGCGAAAAAAGTATTGATTAATCATGTGAGTAATCGTTATGATTTACAGGATATTGCATTATTGAAAGATGTAATACAGCATAAATATCCGGAAATGGTATTTGAAATCGTGAAGGACTTTGATAATTTTGAAATATAAACAATGCGCGCTCAATTAGCTGAGCGCGCATTATTAATTTGTTGTTATAGTTATTTATTATTATATTTATATTTGTATTATTTTCCTAATTCTTTACTACGATTTAAAGCTTCATTCAAGCAATCTACAAAAATTTCTTCGATAGGGTGTTTCGCTAAAGCATCCAGTCCTGCCTTCGTTGTACCACCCTTTGAAGTGATATTTTCACGTAACTGATCAAGAGACAGTTCACTATTTTCAAGCATTCTTGCAGTACCGATAATCAATTTACGTACCGCAATATCAGTGTCTTCATGTGATAAGCCAAGTTGATTTGCAGCATTGATATACTGTTCATACATATAGTATAAAAAGGCAGGGCCACTACCTGTGATTGCGGTAACATCATGTAATGAATCTTCTTCAACTTCAATAGATGTTCCAAACGCATTGAGTAGATTGAATAACGTTTGTTTATCGCTTTCCTCGAAATTATCTGAGAAAGATATTCCAGTTACTGATTGTTGAACATGTGCATTAGTATTGGGCATGATACGTGCGACTGGATTTGATGTTTGAAGCTTAGTTTTGATTTGATTAATTGGTACGCCAGCCATCATTGAAACAAACTTATTATGTGTATTGTGATGAGGTTGAATACGCTCAACAAGTGAAACAAAGTCATGAGGCTTAACAGCTAAAAATACAAAATCAGCATTTGATAACAGTTCATTATCGTCATAGCTATATTGTGTATTTAATGTGCTGTTTAATCTTTTTAATTCTTCAATGTCACTTCTATTTGTTAGAAATATATCTTCACCTTTTACGGTATTACTTTCAATCAATCCTGTAAATATTGCGCTTGCCATATTACCTGAGCCGTAAAATACAATCTTCATGTCACATGCCTCCTGGAATCTTTGTTATTATTATTATTATAAGATTGTAATGGGTAAAACACAATTTTGACATAAAATAAATCATATTTATAGAAATGTGGTGCTTAGATTGATTGGCAAAAGAGCATTAATAACGGGTGCTACAAGTGGTGTTGGCTTAAAGATTACTGAATTATTATTAGCGCGTGGCGTTCATGTCACGGCTGTTGGCAGACGTATTGAACAATTAGATAGACTAAAAAAAGATTTTGACAGACTTAAGGTTTACAGTGTCGATATGATAGATTCAGAACATTTTTCTCATTTTATAAAAAGTATAGAAATCGAAGGCACATATGACTATTTAATTAATTGCGCTGGTTTTGCAGAATATGGTCCATTAATTAATCAAGATGACGACGTCATAGCAGATATGATACATGTCAATTTAACGCAGACCGTCATTCTTACGAAACATGTTTTACTTAAAATGAATCCAGGAGGTATGGTTGTCACGATTGGTAGTCTATCAAGTAAAGTAACTACGCCTTTTGGTGCAATATATGCCGCTTCAAAATCAGGTATAAATCAGGTGATGAACGCATTAAGGTTAGAACAAAGTCACATTCATTTTTTAACTGTTAATACCGGACCTGTCAATACACAATTTATTCAGAAAGCTAACAAAGGTAAACCGATGAATCAGTTAGCAGAGCGGGTACAGCTTGATGTTAAACAGTTAAGCATGCAAATAGTAAATGCCATGATCGATAGAAAAACGGAGCTTAATCTTCCGGTTTGGATGGATTCTGGATTGAAGATTTATGGCCTTGCACCGAGAAAGCTTGAAAAGATATTTAAAAAATATTTTATGACAAAAAAATAACAGGTGTAAGATACACTTGTTATTTTTTCATTGTTATTTCTTCTTTTTTATTTTATGTTTATCATTTGCTTTATTTTGCGCATTGCCAGGCTTCGGTGGCAATAAGTCAAATGTCGTTAAGAAATGTTCCACCTTGTTCTTATAGGAAATGGGATTGACATTATAACTTGCAGCATGTCCACCATGTTCTGGATACCAGCGCATCTTAGGCCCACGCTTTTTATTATAAAGATCAACCGAGTGCGTATAAGGAATAAATACATCTGGTTTAGAATGGATAAACAGGATAGGCTGTTCAACATTTTGGATGACATCTATCGGTGATACTTGTTTCAGGGAAAAATGTGTTCTCATTTTCAGTACTTGATTTAAGGCTGATAATACAATGCCACTTCCGAATGATGATTTCTGTTCTATGATTTGTGTCAATAATCGAGCAAAATTAGAAAATGCACAATCTGAAACATAGAATGCTGCTTCATTAGCTAATTCTCCAGCATAAAGTAATGTTGTAACTGCACCCATTGATTCACCATGGACACCGAAAGTAATGTCATAACCATATTGTTCTTTTAAAAAGGCGATAACAGATTCTAAATCTGTCTTTTCGTAATAGCCATATGTGCTGTGATTACCACCACTTTCCCCATGTCTGCGATGATCAAAGATAATACCATTAAACCCTAACTCATTAAACATATTTAAATATTTTATGCTCGTAATTTTATTTTCAGTAACACCATGACAGAATACCATCCAGTGCTTATGTTCATAGGGCTTTACAACAGTGGCACTTAAGTTGTAGCCATTGCGTGAAGGGATAGTAACATTAATCGGTTGCTTTGCGTTAAATGCTTCAACATCCAATCGTTTCGCCTTAATTTCACGTCGACGTATTACTTCAACGTCACGCAATTTAAAATTTAAGACATAGTTTGAAGCGACCAATCCAACGATGCTGGAAGTAATACCTGATGCGAGTGATACACCGAGTAACGTTCTTGTTAGTAGTTTATTGTTCATACTAGATGATCCTCGTAGTGTAAGTTTTTGAATGCTTCAACTATATTATTAAGTGACTGTTCATCTAATGGCTGCTCTGCTGCTGTAGTATATGCTTTAACATTTGCCTGTAACTGTTCAGCGCTCGATGCACCATTTACAATTGAAGCAACAGGATATGATGTTAAGTATTGATATACAGCCTGTTGTAACGGCGCAATTGTAGTAGCTTCATCAAGACTTTTTCTTAATTCTTCCTGACTTATACCTAGTGTACCCGTTTCAAATTTTTTATCTAATATTTCAGCATAATTATCTGTTAAAAGACCTTTCATCAATGGGCCTCGAGCCAAAACCTGCACATCTTTTGATTGGATAGATGTTATTAAATCTGTTGGACGATTGTCGATAATGTTAAATTGCATCATTATCGTATCAATATTACTATGGTTTAAATAATAATCAATGACATTTGGTCGAATAGAACTGATACCATATGCACGGATCAAGCCTTCTTTTTTCAGTTGCTCAAAAGTTTCTATGGTTTCATCCTTATTATCTTCAATCATGCCGCCATGCAGCATATATAAATCTAAATAATCTGTTTCAAGACGTTTTAGACTTTCATGTATACTTTGTGTAATATGGGCTTTAGAAGGATCCCAAACAACTTCATCATTTAACATATTAAATCGATTACCAACTTTTGATGCTAAAGTAATCTGATCACGTTTTTTAGAATGTTTAAGGAAATGGCCGATATTTTTTTCGTTCTGTCCTTTTTGATATAGGTCAGCTGTATCTATGTATGTAATGCCGAGATCGACTGCCTGGTCGAGAATATATTGACTATCAAGTGCGTCTTGAGGCAGATTCATGGCACCGAAACCCATTTCAGAAAACTTTATACCACTTTTTGTTGTATTAAATTTCATGTCTTTCCCTCCATTCGTTATAATAAATATAGTTTAACATGTACAAAAAGGAGAGTGTATTAATATGGATCTAACAGAACGCACACTATCAAAAGAAACGATACTAGACGGGAAGGTGTTAACTGTCGAGAGACACCAGGTCGAATTACCCAATGGTAAGGAAAGTACAAGGGAAGTTGTACTGCACCCAGGAGCAGTTGCAGTGATTGCGATGAAACAGAATAAATTACTACTTGTTGAACAATTCAGAAAAGCACCTGAAGAAAATTTAATCGAGCTCCCTGCAGGTAAAGTTGACCCAGGGGAAGAACGACGTGACACTGCACTGCGTGAATTAGAAGAAGAAACAGGTTTTACTTCAAAGACGATGGAACTGGTTAATGAGTTTTATGTTTCACCCGGATTCTGTAATGAATTTATTTCTTTATTTGAAGCGGGGGAACTTATCGAATCTCATAATCTTGAAGCGGATGAAGACGAATTTGTATTGAAACACTGGTTGACATTAGAAGAGGCTAATAACTGGATAAAAACAGGGAAAATTAAAGATGCGAAGACGATAATAGCAATTCAATATTTGCTATTATCAATGAAATAATATTAGATTATAATAATTCTAAAAAAGACATTGTTTTTCTTGCTTTAATTCTCAATTACTGATATTTTATATATATCAATCGTAACCTTTAGGAGTGTTAGTAATGCAGGAGAGAATCAATAGAATAAAGGAGCAATTACATGATGCTTCTTATAAATTAACCCCTCAAAGGGAAGCGACAGTGACCGTATTATTAGAAAATGAAGCTGATCATTTGAGTGCAGAAGATGTTTTCCTAAAAGTAAAGGAACGTGCACCTGAAATTGGTCTCGCAACTGTATATCGTACATTAGAATTATTAGCTGAATTGAAGATTGTTGATAAGATTAATTTTGGAGATGGCGTTGCACGTTTTGATTTGAGAAAAGAAGGTGCAAAACACTTTCACCATCATCTTGTATGTATGAGTTGTGGAGATGTTGATGAAATAGAAGAAGATTTACTGGATGAAGTTGAAAAGAAAGTAGAATCGGATTATCATTTCTTAATAATGGATCATCGTTTAACTTTCCATGGTATTTGTAATAAATGTGCTGACAAAGGCGTTCAACCTGAAGATCTTGATAAAAAAATAACAGAATAATTTGAAATGCAGATGAAATAATCATCTGTATTTTTTTATATTTTTAGTTGATTATATAATTATTATGGTAAACTTAATGGTGAGGTGTTAATATGCAAACAATAATAGATGAATTTTTACATTTTATTATGATTGAAAAAGGACTAAGTAAAAATACAGTTGCAGCCTATCGTAGAGATTTAAACCATTATCAGGCTTTTTTGGAAGAGGAGAAAATTGGTAATATTGATAACATCGATAGATATACGAT
>CABFOD010000307.1_pt1 | contig 12180 bp, 12 predicted proteins | sample 3521941 | NCBI WGS metagenome assembly CABFOD01 (sample SAMEA5312449, study PRJEB27640) | indoor metagenome | biome: indoor environment; feature: uncontrolled; material: polymer tiles stone | place: Germany | collected 2014-07-07
ATTGCTACAGGACCAGCTTTCATGATTGCTTTCATTACCCCACTGATCATCGCATCTCCGATTTCAGTATTTGACGCTTCATTGAAATATTGCTCCAGTAAATGACTCATACTATCGATAATACCATTTGCTGTCTGATTTTTAGGTAATGTATAGAGTAATTCCGGATTTAACAAACTAAATTTAGGAAATACAAGTGGAGAACCCCAACCAAGTTTTTCATTTGTTTCCCAGTTAGTAATTACACTACCTGAATTCATTTCTGAACCAGTAGCTGATATTGTAAGAATCGTTCCAAAAGGAACTGCACTTTCAACAGTTGCTTTTCTTGTAACAATATCCCATGGATCAACATCGCTTGTTGAAGCAGCAGAGATTAACTTAGTACCGTCAATAACTGAACCACCACCTATTGCAACAATAAAATCGATGTTGTTATCTTTAACGGCCTGTACACCTTTTTTTACAGTTGAAAGGCGTGGATTTGGTTCGATACCAGCAAGTTCAAATACATTGTAACCTTCTAATAATCTGATAACACGTTCATAAAGACCCGTTTTCTTAATGCTGCCACCACCATATGTTAATAAGATGTTCTTACCCTCAGTAAATTTTTCAATCATTTGTGGTAATTGGTCAGTGCTCTCTTTTCCAAACACTAAAGTGGTTGGATTTTGAAATGTAAAATCGTTCATTTTTATAATCTCCTTTCTATTTGTGTTTATTGTATTAGAAATATTCGATTTTTGGAATTTATTCGACTTAAAAATGAATCTTTACACAAGATATCAGCTTTCGAAATTGGTGATATCCCAATTTCAGACCTCTTTTTTCTTTCGAAATTGGTGATATCCCAATTTCAGTACTTATAAATAAAAAAGACACACCCATAAAAGAGTGTGCCTCAAAAATCTTATGCCCATCCACGGTAACGTGCAGCTTCTGCTGTACGTTTAATACCTACAATGTATGCTGCTAAACGCATATCTACTTTTCTAGCTTCTGCTAATGAATAAACATTATCAAATGCTTTAACTAATTTTTCACGTAACTTTTCATTTACTTCTTCTTCTGTCCAGTAGTAACCTTGGTTGTTTTGTACCCATTCGAAGTAAGATACAGTAACACCACCAGCACTTGCTAAAACGTCAGGTACAAGTAAGATACCACGTTCAGTTAAAATCTTAGTTGCTTCTGGCGTTGTTGGACCATTTGCTGCTTCAACTACGATTTCAGCTTTAATATCATGTGCGTTATCTTTCGTAATTTGGTTAGAGATTGCTGCTGGTACTAAAATATCACAATCTAACTCAAATAATTCTTTGTTTGTAATTGTATCTTCAAAAAGGTTCGTTACAGTACCGAAGCTGTCACGACGGTCTAATAAATAATCGATATCTAATCCATTTGGATCATGTAATGCACCATGTGCATCAGAGATACCTACAACTTTAGCACCCATGTCATATAAGAATTTCGCTAAAAAGCTTCCTGCGTTACCGAAACCTTGAATAACAACACGTGAGCCTTCAATTTGTTTTCCACGGCGTTTTGCCGCTTCTTCAATCGCAATTACAACACCTAATGCAGTAGAACGGTCACGTCCTTGTGACCCACCTAATACAATAGGTTTTCCTGTAATAAATCCTGGAGAGTTGAACGCATCCATCATGCTATATTCATCCATCATCCAAGCCATGATTTGTGAGTTTGTAAATACATCTGGCGCAGGGATATCTTTTGTTGGTCCAACAAATTGAGAGATCGCACGAACGTAGCCACGTGATAAGCGTTCTACTTCGTGTATACTCATTTGGCGTGGATCACAAACGATTCCACCTTTACCACCACCGTATGGTAGATCAACGATACCGCATTTTAAAGTCATCCACATAGATAAAGCTTTTACTTCATCTTCGTCAACGTCTGGATGGAAACGAACGCCACCTTTAGTAGGTCCTACTGCATCGTTATGTTGTGCACGGTAACCTGTAAAAGTTTTTACTGTTCCATCATCCATCTTAACGGGAATACGCACTGTTAATAAACGTAAAGGTTCTTTAACCAGTTCATACATTCCTTCATCAAAACCAAGTTTATCCAATGCTTCATGAATTATATTTTGTGTAGATGATACTAAACTTGTAGTGTTTTCTGACATGTTATTCGCCCTCTTTTTCATTCTTAAGTACTTCAATGTTTATTGTAACATATTTAAAATCTTTTAAAAGCCCTTTTTGAAAACGCTATCATTTATTTTTCGAATACTGATTTTACTTTTTCAATGGCCCAGTCTAAATCTTCTTGAGAAATGATTAATGGTGGCGCAAAACGAATTACAGTATCATGTGTTTCTTTACATAATAAACCTAATTCTTTTAATTGTTCACAGTATGGACGTGCATTTTCAGTTAATTCAACACCGATAAATAATCCTTTACCACGAACTTCTTTAATAATTGGGTTATCGATTTCTTTTAACTTAGATTGGAAATATTCTCCTAATTCTAAAGAACGTTCAGATAACTTTTCATCAACTAGAACATCTAAAGCTGCCATTGAAACTGCACAAGCTAATGGGTTACCACCGAATGTAGAACCATGACTTCCTGCATTGAATACTTCTAAAATTTCTTTATCCGCTAATACACATGAGATAGGGAATACTCCGCCACCTAATGCTTTACCTAAAATGTACATATCAGGTACTACGTTATCCCAGTCAGTTGCGAATAATTTACCAGAACGTCCAAGACCAGCTTGAATTTCATCAGCGATAAATAATACATTATTTTCAGTACAAAGATCACGAACTTCTTTTAAGAATCCGTCTTTTGGAATGTTGATTCCTGCTTCACCTTGAATTGGCTCAAGTAATACTGCAGCAGTGTTAGGTGTGATTGCTGCTTTAATTTGTTCAATATCATCAAACTCAACTAATTTAAAGCCGCCTAATAATGGACCATATCCACGTTGATATTCCGCTTCACTTGATAAAGAAACTGCTGCCATTGTACGACCATGGAAATTACCTTTCATTGCAATAATTTCAGCTTGATCTTTTGCAACACCTTTAACATCATAAGCCCAACGACGTGCTGCTTTAATAGCAGTTTCAACCGCTTCAGCACCTGTATTCATCGGTAATACCATTTCTTTACCAGCAAGCTTACAAATCTTTTCATACCAAGGACCTAATTGATCACTGTGGAATGCACGTGAAGTTAATGTAACACGATCAGCCTGATCTTTTAAAGCTTGTATAATTTTAGGATGACGGTGACCTTGGTTAACTGCTGAATAAGCAGATAACATGTCCATGTACTTATTGCCTTCAGGATCTTTGACCCATACACCTTCAGCTTCAGAGATAACGATCGGAAGTGGATGATAGTTTGGTGCACCATAATGATTTGTAATTTCAATGATATCTTGTGATTTAGTCATTATTATTCTCCTTTTTTAGAAAAGCAGTAGTGCCTTGCACTACTGCTATATTTATTTGATTATTTTATTTTCATTTATTTATGAAACAAATACTTTCTTATAACATTTCTGAAGTTGTTTTACCTTGCATATGAAGTACTAAGTAATCTGGTCCACCGGCTTTAGAGTCTGTACCTGACATTTTGAATCCACCAAATGGTTGGTATCCAACAATTGCACCTGTACATCCACGGTTGAAGTATAAGTTACCTACATGGAAGTCACGACGTGCTTCTTCTAAATGCTCACGATTATTTGTAATTACTGCACCAGTTAAACCGTAATCAGTATCGTTTGCAAATTTGATAGCTTCTTTGAAATCTTTAGCTTTAGCAATACCTACAACAGGTCCAAAGATTTCTTCCTGCATAATACGGTCATCATGTTTAACATCTACAAATACTGTAGGATTTACGAAATTACCAACAGACTCTTCTGTAGTTCCTCCAACTAATAATCTACCTTCTTGTTTACCAATTTCAATATATTCTTTAATTTTGTTTAAAGATTTTTCATCGATAACAGGACCCATGAAGTGCTCGTTAGTTTCTGGATTACCAACAGTTAATTTTTCTGTTTTTTCTTTAACTTTTGCAACTACTTCATCATAAACGTCTTCTAAAACGATTGCACGAGAACATGCAGAACATTTTTGACCTGAGAATCCGAAAGCAGATTTAACAATCGATTCAGCTGCTAATTCTAAATCAGCTTCGCTGTCAACTACGATTGTATCTTTTCCACCCATTTCAGCGATAACACGTTTTAAGTTTAATTGACCTTCGTGAACTTTTGCAGCACGCTCATAAATATGAACACCAACATCACGTGAACCTGTGAATGAAATGAAACGTGTATCAACGTGATCCACAATGAAGTCACCGATATCACGGCTTGAACCAGGAATGTAGTTTACTACACCTTTAGGCATACCAGCTTCTTCTAAAACTTCTACGAATTTATATGCAACTACAGAAGTGTTTGAAGATGGTTTTAATAATACTGTGTTACCAGTTACTAATGGCGCAACAGTAGTTCCAGCCATAATTGCTAATGGGAAGTTCCATGGTGAGATAACTACACCAACACCTAAGGCGATATAGTCATAACGGTTAAATTCACCTGGACGACTTTCAACTTTAACACCATCTTTAAGACGTAACATTTCACGCGCGTAAAACTCTAAGAAGTCGATACATTCTGCAGTATCTGCATCAGCTTCGTTCCATGGTTTACCTGCTTCTTTTACTAATAATGCAGAGAATTCAAATTTTCTGCGACGAATAATCGCTGCTGCACGGAATAAAATATCAGCGCGCATTGCAGGATTAGTAGATCTCCATGTTTCAAATGTTTCTTTCGCAATAGCCATAGCTTTCTCAGCATGCTCTTGTGTTGCTTGAGATACATGACCAATTGTTTCTTCTCTATTAGCTGGATTAAATGAACGTAATTTGTTATCAGTCATAATACGTTCTCCACCAATTACTAACGGATAATCTTCTCCTAAATATGCATTTACTGTTTCTAAGCCTTTTAACATTGCTTGTTTATTTTCCTCGATGCTAAAGTCTGTGAATGGTTCGTGTTTGTACGAAATCATTACATTGCCTCCTCTTTGTTTGTTAATTAGAAAACCCTTACATACTATATAATGACTAATTTTAAGAAATACTTCAACCCTTAATACTTAAATTTTGCAAAATAATTTTTTATGCACAAACATGCATAAATTAAAGAAAGAAACTACAGCACTATTGTAGTTTCTTTCCCTTTTCTACCCATTCCGGTAGTTTTTCTCGTAACGATTCGAAACCAATATTTTCTGGTTGCTTAAGTTCTTCAAGTACTGATTTCTTTTCCTTTTTTCGTTCCTGACGTTTAAAATAATCGTTTTCTTTTAAAGATAAATTTAATTTACCATCTTCAGAAATATCGAGAATTTTCGCTTTAACAATTTGACCCACTGAGAGAAATAAATTTAAGTTGTGGACATAATCATTCATCACTTCAGAAATATGTATTAATCCCTCTGTATGCTGATCAGTCTCAACAAATGCTCCATATGGTTGTATGCCTGTCACTTTAACTTTAATAAACTGTCCCTTTTTATACTTTTTATTCATCATATTTATCCCTCATTTTTAATATCATTATTTTACCATAAAAATGAGTATAAAAAAAATCATGTAGCTATGTAAGATGCTACACGATTTCGCAAGTTGCACGTAATTTATAAATTTCATTTAAAATATCTTTAATTTCTTGTTTATCAGGTGACTGTTCAAAACTATGCATGAAAATTTCTGATATTCTCTGAATTGTTTCATCAAAAGATAATTTTTGATGTACAATATCCATTATTTCGTAATATTCCATATCTCCCTGAGAAGCATCTTCAAGTTGCATCGGGTTCCAGTTGTTTAAGATTTTGTACATTGCTATATTAAAATCTGGATTCATGGCGTTCATCCTCAAGTTTTCGCATCACTTCAGCTTCAAATATTTTAAACTTTTCTTCCTGTTTCTGTGAATTTCTTTTAAACAATTTAAAAGAAATATAAGCAAGTATCATAAAGAATATTAATGATAACACTGCCGGGACATATTCCCACTTATTTTCCGGAAAATATAAAAAATCCATCATCATGCATCACCCCTAATCTAATAAATTATTATAACATTAAAAATCCACAAAAAAAGAATAAGTCATGAACATTTCATGACTTATTCCAGGTCGTCGCCAAAGTATTTAGACGCAAGCAAACTGGAAACAATGCAAAAAAATCGCTCTTTGATTTTGAAAGCATTGTTGAAGTTTGCCTAGCGTCTGCTTTGAAGACGCCGTTTATCCAGGTCGTCGACAAAGTGTTTAGCCCTATGCAACAATTATTTTAATATGTTAATCTTCTCAATCACTACATCTTCTAACGGCTTGTCTTGAGCGCCAACCTGAACATTAGCGATTGTTTCTAATACATCAAATCCTTCTACTACTTGACCAAATACTGTATGTTTTTGATCTAGCCATGGTGTTCCGCCAACTTCAGCATATTTATCAACAATCTCTTCTGGCCATCCACCTTGCTTTAATTGTGATAACATTTGAGCTGGTACTTGTTTCATTTGAACGATGAAGAATTGAGAACCGTTAGTATTTGGTCCCGCATTAGCCATAGATAAAGCACCATATAAGTTGAATGCTTCCATAGAAAATTCGTCTTCAAACTTATCTCCGTAAATACTTTCTCCACCCATACCAGTTCCAGTTGGGTCTCCACCTTGAATCATGAAATCATTAATAACACGGTGGAAGATAATACCTTCATAATATCCTTTTTCAGATAACTGAATAAAGTTTTCAACTGTTTTTGGTGCAACTTCCGGGAATAATTTAATTTTCATTGTTCCTTTTGTTGTTACCAATTCTACTAAACGTTCATTTTCTGAAATTTCTGTATTTAATTGCGGAAAATTAGTCATTTTTAAGCTCCTTCATGATATGATTATTACCATAATATATTAACACAAAAAGGATGAGAAATATGTATTTTAGACTTATGCACAAAACTGGTATTTATATTGTAGAGAAAGTTCAGGATCACCCTAATGGTGTTCTGGTTAGCATTGAAAGTGTTATCACTCACCCGATGCAGGGAGATTTGCATAATAGAGGAGAAGTTGAAAATGTATTCTTCCATGAGCGTAAAGCACTTTCTTATAAAGAAAAACGTGTGGTAGATGAAAATTTACTGAAACCTTATACAGATGCAGTACTCCCATATGTTGAATCATTAATTCAGGCAGTATCAAAAATGGAGCAAAAACTAAAAAATGAAGATACTCTTTTCAATAGGAAGGCACTTGATATGTTATCAAATATTAAATATGATTATGAACGTCAATACAAGTTTTCTTTCCCGGAATAAAAAAGTGACAATTATATGACGATTTTTTAATTTTAATCTGTTTCTTCTTATTTAAGGAATATATTATACATTGTCACCATATTAGACTATTAGAAATAAATCCGTGTATTTTTCTTGTATAATAAAATACTAAAGGAGGTTTTAAGATGACTTTATGGATAGTATTGCTGCCATTTATAGCAGCGTTATTTCCAATTATTCTACAGAAACAATTACGTACTATTCATACGGGTTGGTTTGTATTACCCATTCCTGTAATTGCTTCAATATTCTTTATCAGCAAATTATCTTCATTAGGTCAGACATTGTTTGAAAAAAATAACTGGATGTCACGTATAGGATTAAATTTAAACTTTAAAATAGATGGCATTAGTTTACTTTTTGCTCTGCTTATTTCTGTGATAGGTATGCTCGTAGTATTCTATTCTATTTCATATCTTAGTAAACGAGAAGAACTTGGAAAATTCTATACATATTTATTGTTATTTATGGGTGCAATGTTTGGCGTTGTACTGAGCGATAATATTTTAGCACTTTATATGTTCTGGGAACTGACGAGTATTTCAAGTTTCTTATTGATTTCGTTCTGGTATTTTAAAGAAAAATCAATTCAGGGTGCTTTGAAATCGATGTTAATCACCGTCTTTGGTGGTTTAATGTTACTAGGTGCTATTGCCATCTTAGTTAGTATTACACACACGACTTCAATAGATGCAATGATTCAAAACGCAAATTTAATTCAGCATCACAAATTATTTCCGTTAGCTATCGTATTAATCTTATTAGCTGCATTTACTAAATCAGCTCAGTTTCCATTTCATATATGGTTACCAGATGCTATGGAAGCACCGACACCAGTAAGTGCATATCTGCATTCAGCGACAATGGTTAAAGCCGGTATTTATCTCGTAGCAAGGTTTACTCCTATTTTTGCTGTCAGTAATATATGGACAAACAGCTTAATCTTTATCGGCTTATTCACAATGTGTTTTGCATCGATGAAAGCTGTTAATCAAAAAGATTTAAAAGGGATTCTTGCATTCAGTACAATCAGTCAGTTAGGACTTATTATGTCTTTACTTGGATTTGGCTCATTTGCACTAAAAAATAATCATAATGAACTTTTCGTTATTGCAGTTACGGCTAGTGTGTTCCACATTTTAAATCATGCCTCATTTAAAGGCGCTCTCTTTATGGCTGTAGGTATTATCGACCATGAAACAGGATCACGTGATATCCGTAAGCTTAATGGATTACTAACATTAATGCCTGTAACTTTCACAATTGCAGTGCTTGGCTTATTAAGTATGGCAGGTGTCCCACCCTTTAACGGATTTTTAAGTAAAGAAATGTTTATAACATCTGTTTTAAATGCAGTAAAGAGTAGTTTCTCAGGTCAACCATTGCTTTCAAGTATTGCATTAATACTTATGTTTATAGGGAGTATATTTACTTTTATATACTGTATAAAGTTAATCATCGATATATTCTTTGGCTCCCCTAAAGATAATACAACTGAGAAACAGCCTCACGAAGCTCCAAAGTTATTACTAGCTTCACCTATTATATTAATCAGCATCATGGTTGTGATTTCACTTGTTCCAAATATATTTTTACCATTATTAAATGCGGCGACAAACAGTATATTAAATCAGTCTGTTCATATAGAGCAAATTCATCATTTTCATGGATTTAATACACCACTATTTATTACATTAGCTATCATTATTTTTGGTGCACTACTCGTTGCTACTTTTAAATACTGGGAAAAAATATATACTATCTTCCCTGCTCAGTTCAGTCTGAATAGGGGGTATAATCTGTTACTTACACAATCACAAAAGAAAAGTAAGTTAATCAATCAGTTTCTCGTGTTAAGAACCATTCGTTTCAGTATGTCTGCAATACTGATTACGTTTATTATCATAACGAGCTATGTATTTATCAATAATCCGATTCATTTTAATTTTGAGTCGCTAGGTTCAATCCAGCCATATGAGTTGATTCTCGTTGGCATCATATTAATTGCAAATATTATGATCTTAAAATCAAAATCGCGTTTATTTAGTATTATCATGTTAAGTACTATCGGTTATTCCATTGCACTATTATTCGTTTTCTTTGATGCACCTGACCTAGCATTAACACAACTTGCTATTGAAACGATTTCAACAGCATTATTCTTAATGTGTTTCTATCATCTACCACGTCAGTATCGTCATGAAGAAAGTTCAAAATTTAAGTTATCAAATTTTGTGATTGCATTGCTTTCAGGTATTTGTGTCACAATCATTGCTTTAGCAGCATTTAGTAACAAACTTTATCCATCCATTGCAGAATATTATATTAAAAATGTATATGAACTTGCCGCAGGAAAAAATATGGTAAACGTAATTTTAGTAGACTTCCGTGGATTTGATACTTTATTCGAATCAAGTGTACTAGGAATAGCAGGTATAGGTATCTATACATTAATACGATTAAGACAGAATAGAGGTGATAATAATGAAAAAGCAAAATAATGATGTCATTCTACAGTTTTGTACGCTCGTTGTCTTCTTCATTATTATCACTTTCGCCTTTGCCATATTTATGGGTGGTCATTATACGCCAGGCGGAGGGTTTGTAGGGGGATTGCTCATATCATCTGCACTTCTCATTGTTTTAATTGCTTATGATATTAAAACTTTACAACAGATTATTCCTATAGATTTCAAAAAGGTCATTGCTATCGGATTAATGTTTTGTTACGGCACACCGTTAATCAGTATCTTACAGGGTAAACCCTTTTTCACGCATACTTTTGGTGACCTGCATTTACCGCTCCTGGGTGAACTACATCTTCACACTGCAGTATTATTTGATATTGGAGTAATGCTTGCAGTAATTGGAACGACTTTGACGATAATCTTAACGATTGGAGAGAATGAATAATGGAAATATTAATCATTATATTGAGTGGCATACTTGTTACTTGTGGTGTCTATTTGATTCTCTCTAAAAGTTTGCTCAGAATCATTATCGGATCTTCTATCATTTCTCATGCAGTCAATTTAATATTGCTTACAAGTGGCGGCTTAAAAAAAGGTGCTTCACCAATCTATGAAGAAGATCAGCATTTTTATACAGATCCAATTCCACAGGCATTAATATTAACAGCAATCGTAATAAGTTTTGCTGTAACTGCGTTTTTCTTAGTACTTGCTTTTAGAAGTTATAAAGAGTTAGGTACTGACAATGTATCAGATTATAAGGGGGTACCTGAAGATGAGTAATTTAATCGTATTCCCAATTATATTACCAGCTCTCACTGCTATTATTTTAATTTGTATCGGAAAAAAACCTATTATTAAAAGAATGGTAGCATTTTTTGGTACTTTAATAACATTTTTAGTTACACTTTATCAGTTTATACATGTTTTTAAACATGGCACAATATATCTAGAACTTGGAAACTGGAAAGTACCATATAGTATTGTGCTCGTTTCTGATATGCTATCGGCAATTTTAGTCCTCACAACAACATTAATTACTTTGATTATAATCTATTATTCTTATCAATCAATCGGACTTGACCGAGAAACATATTATTATTACTCATCAGTGATGTTTATGCTGGCTGGTTTAAATGGCGCATTTACAACTGGAGATATCTTTAACTTATTCGTATTCTTTGAAGTATTCTTAATCAGTTCATATGTGTTAATGATTATCGGAGGAACGAAGATACAATTACAGGAAAGTATTAAATATATACTTGTGAATGTTACGAGTTCGGCATTTTTCGTACTCGCAATCGGTATGTTGTATTCAGTTATCGGCTCATTAAATATGGCTGATATGAGCAGTAGAATCGATGGCATAGAAAACCAAAATATTATTGTGATCTGTGCCATATTATTTATCTTTGTATTCGCTACAAAAGCAGGTATGTTTCCTTTATATTTCTGGTTACCTGGCGCATATTACGCTCCACCGATACCAATTCTTGCTTTATTCGGTGCGTTGCTTACTAAAGTGGGTGTTTATGCACTATACAGAACGTACAGTTTATTCTTCAGTCAATCTGGAGAATTCGTGCATAACATACTGCTTGTATTAGCAATACTCACAATTATATTTGGGTGTATCGGTGCACTTGCATATCATGATATGAAGAAAATTATCATCTATAATGTTATGATTGCCGTCGGAGTAATTATCGTGGGACTTGCAATTTTTACAAAAGAAGCTACAATTGGGGGCATTTATTACTTAATTCATGACATGATTATTAAAGCGAGTTTATTTATGCTTATCGGTATCATTATGAAAGTTACGAATGAAACAGACATTAGAAAAATTGGTGGACTTATAAAAGATTATCCGCTGCTTGGCTTTACGTATTTTATTGCAGCGTTATCACTTGCAGGTATTCCACCACTAAGTGGTTTCTACGGAAAATACTTTATCGTAAAAGCAGCGATGAATGAAGGATATGTGATGACTGCTATCATCGTATTAATCAGTAGTTTAGTCGTATTATATTCAGTAATCAATATCTTTTTAAAAGTTTTCTTTGGTACTGGTAAAAAATACGTGCAACCAACTATCAATAAGATGATGTTTGCGGCAGTATTAATGACAGTTCTCGCAGTATTATTCGGGGTTATGAGTGACGCTTTATATCCAGTCATTGAAAAAGCTGCATTATCAATTCATTCACCAGAAACTTATGTCAAAGCATTAGGGGTGAAATAATGGCGATACAAATGATTATACATAC
>CABFOD010000675.1_pt1 | contig 12177 bp, 11 predicted proteins | sample 3521941 | NCBI WGS metagenome assembly CABFOD01 (sample SAMEA5312449, study PRJEB27640) | indoor metagenome | biome: indoor environment; feature: uncontrolled; material: polymer tiles stone | place: Germany | collected 2014-07-07
GATGCTTTCGCTACACCCATCACGTTATAGTTAGGAACAGCAAATTCTCCGCCGATATACGTTGTTGTAACGATAGAGCCACCTTCACGCATCAACTTTGAAGCTTCTCTAGCTACAATCGTTAATGAATATGAACTGATATCCTGAGCCAGCAAAAACCCTTCACGACTCGTATCGATAAAACGACCGCGTAAATCTTCCATATTTGCAAATGCGATAGAATGAAATACACCATCAATTCGTCCAAATTTATCTCCAATTTGCTTAAATGCATTAACAACATCATCATCGCTCTGTACATCACATTGTATCATTTCTGCATTCTGATTATGCTTAAAGTTAGGTAACAACTTCACTAATTCATTCTTACTTCTTTCTTTACGATAAGTAAATATGAGTTTACAACCCACTTCATCTAAAACTTGAGCAACCCCATAAGCAATACTTCTTTTATTCGCTATCCCCATAATTACGTATACTTTATCTGCAAAATTTAACATCATCGTTCTCCTTTATATGCAAGTTCTAGTATCTAGTACTAATTTATTTAACTATAACATAAATAATTACTCAAAAAAAGTGAATCATATCTTTCCTATAAACAAAAAACAATCTGGCAATGTCACATAATGCCAGATTGTTGATACTTAAAATAATTCTAATTCACGTTTTATTTCATCTACATAGTTTCTTTCACCGGTAACAATTAATCGGTCTTTAAAGTGAAGTTCCGTTTCACCATGTGGCACAATAGAATCATTTCCGCGTAATATACGCACGAAGATAATATCACCTGAGAATGGGAATTCACGTAATTGCATCTCATGATATTTTGTATTTAACATTTCAATTTCATATAATGAAGTTTCAACGTTAGATAAAAGATTTAACATGTTTGGTGATTCAATTAACCCTTTTAATAAAGTTTTAGTACTCTGGAACTCACTGAATACTTCGATACCTGCTTCAGTTAACGTATCGTCTTCCTGCAATGTTTCTAAACGGCAGATTACACGTGGTACTCCTTCTTGTTTCGCCATTACTGCAACACTTCTATTAATTGATTCATCATTAGCCGAACAAACAACAATGTCAAAATCAAAGAGACCAGATGCAGATAATTCCTCGTAACTATATGCATCAAGTTCAATTGTTTCCAGATCCTGAATCGTTCTTTTATCGACATTATTCTTTAAGTAGAATAACGTTGGTAAATATAAATCTGATTTAAAGCTTTGTGCGACAGGTATTGATAACTGGTTCTTACCGATAAATGCCACTTTAATCGTTTTTTCTTCAGTGATAGCAACCGGGAAAGTCTTCTTAAATAGTATAGGAACAATGACACAAGTGATTACTGCTGCTAATATTAAAGTACCACTTGTAGCATCATCAATTGTACCTAATCGTTCAGCGATTTTTGCCGAAGCGATAACAAGTGATAGCGTAGAAGTCAGCAAGAATGAAGACGCAATAACTGTTTTTGTATCATACCACTTTTTTAATATTGCTATCGGAATGACTTTAGTTAAATAGAATGCAATTAATAAAAATGGAATAATGATTAATCCTGATGGATCTTTAAATAAAGCTGGTATATCTAAATCAACACCTACCATAATAAAGAACATCGGAATAAAGAATCCATATCCAAATGAATCTAATTTATTTACCATATCCTTATCGGGACCTAGAAGACTCACAACACACCCTGCTAAAAAGGCACCTAATATATTTTCAGCACCTACACCTTCAGCAAGTGCAACAAGCAGAATAATTAAGGCAAATACTGCACGAATTCCGATTTGTGTCGTCCCTGCCATCAGTTTTTCCAGGAATGGCGCCTTTTTAAAATTCTTACCGGTAACATAAAATAATCCGGTAAATACGATTAGTATACCAATTAACCAAATCGGTGAATCGCCTTCAGCATATAATGTGCCATATAAAGTTAACATTAAGATTGTGGCTAAATCAGCGATTACTGCTATTAACAAGATGATTTGTCCAATTGTAGTCTGCATAATATTCATTTCTTTTAAGGTAGGTACTACTACACCTAAAGAAATGGTAGAAATAATAATGACCATCAATAATACATCGTCTATTATCCCAGCCCATTTAAATAAATAAGCTGCAATAATCGAGAGTATCAAAATGCCGGTAAATATAATTGATGAGATTACAATTGGATTTGGTTCTTTTTGTTTTGCTTTTTTCTGTTTCGATGATGATTTAAAAGCTTTAAAATCAATTTCTAAACCACTTAGAAACATTAAGAAAATAAATCCTAAAGTTGAAAGCATATTTAACATCGCTGTACGATCTACCCAATTAAATAAAGACTTTCCTACGATAATCCCCATTAATATCTCTGCGACAACTACTGGTAAAAAATTAATACGCAGACGATTCAATAATATTGGTGTTAAGAAAGCACAAACGACAACAATTACGAGTGATAATAATTCTGCATGATTTCCCATCTTTTCCTCCTAAGTTAAATAACTCATAAAAGTGGTTGCTAATCCAAAATAGATCAACATACTTATAATATCATTTGTAGTAGAGATAAATGGCCCACTGGCAACAGCAGGATCTATCTTTAAACGGTGCATCACTAGAGGTACCATCGCTCCAGCTAAAGTTGCGACCGTCATAGCAATCGTTAAACTAAAACATACAATTAATCCTAGTACCGGAGTTCTATATAATACACAAATTATTAGAAATAACATTACAGAGCAACTTAATCCGGTGATAAATCCAGAACCCGCTTCTCGTAATGCTAACTTAAACTTGCTTTGTTCATCGATTTCACCTGTTGAAATACCGCGAACAACAACGGCTAAACTTTGCGTACCGGAGTTTCCTGCCATTCCTCCAATAAGCGGTATAAACGCCGCTAGTAAGGCAACCTTACTTAAAGTATCTTCAAACTGACCTAATATCGAAGCAGTAATCATCCCCATCACGGTTAATGCCATCAACCACGGCAATCTTTTACGGGCTGTCGCAAACATAGAATCATCTGTAGAATCAATATCGCTTACCCCGGCAAGTTTTGAGTAGTCTTCACTTGCTTCTTCATCGATAACATCTAAAATGTCATCGATTGTAATGATACCAAGTAGATGATTTTGATAATCGACAACAGGAATCGCCAAGAAATCATAGTCTTTCATGATATTCGCAACATCTTCCTGATCATCTGCTACATTTACGCTAATAACACGTTCATTCATTATATCTTCAATATACTCATCATTTTCTGCAACAATGAGATCTCTTAGAGAGATTACACCGACAAGTTGTTTTTTTTCATTCAGTACAAAAATATAATAAATGGTTTCCGCTTGAGGTGCTTGTTCCTTTAGTTGGATCATTGCTTCGCGCACAGTACTTAAAGATGATACAGAAATAAATTCCGTAGTCATCAAACCACCGGCCGTATCCTCTTCATAATGTAACAGCGCTTTTATTTCACCTGCTGTCTCTTTATCCATCAGCATAAGCAAGCTAGCAATCTTTGTCTTAGGTAGCATCTTTAAAATATCTACTGCATTATCTAAAGACATCTCTTCAAACATACTACTTGCATATCGTGCGTCCATCTCTTCGAAGATATGATCATATTCATCATCTTCCATTTCAGTTGTTTCCATAAATTCTGCGACTTCTTTTGGAGATAAATAATGATAGATTTTATCTCTAAATTCATCACTTGATTCGGTAAAATATTCACCTTGATCATATGTATGAAGTTTGAGAAATTCCTCTCTAAACTGGTCTATATCACCACTCAACAACAGTTCATCTAACGCTTCTTTGTTATACATTTCTTCTTCTAAAACAACTTCTTCTTCCGCCATAATCTCACCTCCAAAATACAATTTATTATAACACATCAAAAAATTGACTTAAATCTTTAGGTAATGATGACTTTATATTTATTTGATTTCCGTAAATCGGATGATTAAATCGGACTTCGTATGCATGAAGTGCATGTCTATCAATTTTGTTGTCATTCCCGTACAATGTGTCACCAATCAATGGGTGTCCCAGCGCGGAAAAATGGACACGAATTTGATGTGTTCTACCTGTGTGCAGACGTGCTCTTATCAATGATATATGCATGGGTTTATTATATTGAAGTAATTGATATTCAGTTCGAGAATTTTGTCCATAGACACTTACCTGTCTGGTGATGATTGAAGTGTCACTTCTTTCAATCGGCATGCAAATATTACCTTTAACCTTCAATTCACCATGACAAATTAATAAATAATGTTTCTCTATTTCATTCGTCAGTAAATGATGTATCAACTGGTGTTTAGCAAAAACTACAATGCCACTCGTATTTCTATCCAGTCTGCTAACAGGATGAAGCATACTGTTATCATCATTCCGTTCAAGATATCCATATACCGCCTCTAATAAGCTGTCATGTGGATGTAATTGAGATGGTATCGTATTCATATAACTTGGTTTATTTGCAATGATCAAAAATGAATCGTCATATAATATTTCAATTGGGGTGTGGCTCGTTTTTAAGTAAAGGCTTCTTATTTCCTCTGGAAGTCGCACAGTTAATATATCATCTTGAGATATATGTGCTCTAACAGTTACAGGATGATTATTTACAAGTAAAGCGCCATTTTGTTTAATGGCGCTTAATGATTTCTTGCTATAACGCTGACTTTGTAAAAATGTTTTTACAGTTGCGGCTTCTTTAATATTGTATATAATTTGAATCAATCGTTTGCTATAAAAGAATCGTGAACTCTTTTCCAGAATGGAAAAGGCCTAAATCTTGCAAAACGAACTTTTTCATCTGCAACACGATATTGTATCGAAGCCACACCTTTATGATCTGCTGTCAGATGATCAAAAGTAAGTTGTAAAGTACTAGGGTTATCAGGAACGACTTTACATGTATGGTGCTTTGGTAATACTAAAGGAGATCCTACTGTACGAAACACACGGTTATTGATCGATGCTATTTCAGTAATTTGCATCGCCTCTAAAGAAGGATGGATCAATGCGCCGCCGAGTGCTTTATTATATGCAGTAGACCCACTCGGTGTCGAAATGCATAAACCATCTCCTCTAAAACGTTCAAATTGATCCCCACGGATAAACAAATCAGCTACGAGTGTTGCTCCATTGTGCGTTTTAACTGTTGCTTCATTAAGGGCTAAATATCTTGATGGTCTTCCTTCATGGTATCTTACAATCACTTCAACTAAAGGATATTCAATGACCTGAAAAGAGTCATTATTTATGGCAAGAATTAATTTTTCAACTTCATGTGGTAGCCAGTCTGCATAAAAACCCAGATGTCCTGTATGTATTCCAACAAAACTTGTTTCACTCAAACGATGACTATATGTATGAAAGGCTTGTAATAATGTACCGTCACCGCCTACAGAAATTACTATTTCGGGTGTTTCAACATCTTCAGTCATATTAAAATCTTTCATAAATCCTGTCATTTTCTGTTTTAAAGCATTGCTTTTCGAATCACCTTTAGACAATATATTAAAGCGCATTTATTCACCCTCTTAGTCTCTAATCTCACTACGTTGTTCTGAGTAAAACTTTTGAGCTTCTTTTATTTCTTCTCGAATTTCAGACATTTCTTCATCTAATAGATATGCTGCTTCTGCTGCACGCTCTAGACGATTTTGAATTTCTGGTGGATAGTCTCCTGCATATTTATAACGTAATGTATGCTCAATTGTTGCCCAGAAGTTCATCGCTAACGTCCTTATTTGTATTTCTGCCAGTATAAATTTTTGACCTGTTAATGTTTCAATTGGATATTTAATAATGACATGGTATGAGCGATAACCACTTTCTTTTGTGTCTTTAATATAATCGCGTTCTTCAACTACTTCAAAATCATGTCTATTTCGCAACATCTGTACAACAACATCTATATCATCAACGAATTGACACATCAGTCTAAGACCAGCAATATCATACATTTCTTCACTTAAACGATCAAACGGAATACCACGCGTATTTGCTTTCTCAATGATACTTGGTATCGGTTTAACTCTACCCGTAACAAATTCTATCGGTGATGATTTTCCTTCTGATTGAATTTGTTTACGGATACCTTTTAATTTTATTTTAAGTTCATCGATTGCTTGTTTATATGGTGATAAAAATAAATCCCATTGGTTCATAACAACACCTCATTCTATAGCTCAAAAACCTCTTCAACACGTTCAACAAAAGGTTTCCCATAATTAAAATTTCCTTGAATATTATCGATAAGTTCATCAAATTCTTCTTTAAAATTAATCAGTTCAATTGTACCGTATAAAAACCACGGATATGATTCATAAGCTTTCATCATATGCCAGGTCTCTTCTACAAAACGCAAATTTGCGAAACTCTCGCCACTATCAAGTAAATATACAAATTGAAAATTATCACTATCCACCACCATCGTACCAGTGGCTGTAGCTTCAATTGGTGATTCTTCAGTAAATATCATAACTTTATTTTCTTCTAATTTAATTTCATTGACATGTAAATTCATTTTTGTGTCATCTCCTTAACATGAATATTTTAACATAATTATTATAAATGTTTTAATGTTTCTTGATTTAGTAATGAATAGAATGTAATATACTTTACTTCATTTATTATGTTGTACATAATTAAAATATATAAAGGGGGTTCACCATGGAAGAACTTGAAATTGAATTCAAGAATCTACTTGATTATTCAACTTATGATCAATTAAAAAATGCGTTATTTATCGATGCCCCGATGATTACGCAAACCAATTTTTATATCGATACGAATCAATTTGATTTAAAATCTCACAAATGTGCACTTAGAATTCGCGATAATGGTGCATCTAAAATGATGACATTAAAAATTCCACAAGCAATTGGTGTCATGGAGTATTCTGGTGTGATTGATGAGCGTATTATAGATCAGGAATATATTGCACAACGTTTTATCCCTGAAAATATTGACCAGCAATTAAAAAAAATGAATATTGCAGATAATTCACTTCGTGTATTTGGTGCATTATCTACAGAACGTCGGGAAATAGAATATAAATCCGGTCTTCTTGTTCTTGATGCCAGTTATTATCTTGATACTAACGATTACGAGCTGGAATATGAAGTAAGCAACTACGAAGAAGGCAAAGTACATTTTGATGCGTTACTTGAATATTATAACATTGACAAACAAGAAACAATTAGCAAAGTACAAAGATTTTATAACCACTACAGTAAACTTACAAGCAAAATACTTTAAAATTGTAATAGACATGCTATATTAGAATGAAAGTAAGGAGATGTCAGATGGATACAATTTTTGATCGTATCGGTCAGGAGAATTTATATCAAATGATAGATATCTTTTATTCGTATGTTAAAGAAGATGAGCGTATTAATCATTTATTTCCTGGTGATTTTAATGAAACTGCTCGAAAACAAAAACAATTTCTAACACAATTTTTTGGGGGACCAACGCTTTACTCTGATGAACATGGTCATCCCATGATGCGTGCACGTCATATGCCTTTTATGATAGGAGAATATGAAAAAAATGCATGGCTCGAAAATATGACGAAAGCTGCATATGAAGTAAGGATGGATGAAGATGTCAGAACTTACTTATTGCAACGTTTAACGCTTACTGCTGAACATATGAAAAATGTCGATTAAAGGATGAAGGTGATGTAGAATGGGACAACTACAATTAATAGTAAATCAAACGCGAGAACAATTAGCGCCAAATAAAAAAATAGAAATCTATTCTTTCTTTGATCCTTTTTGTAAAGATTCATGGGAACTTAAAGCAACTTTACGCAAGTTGCAAATTGAATACTATCAATTCGTAGAAATCAAACAAATTCTACTTCCTACTTTGAAAGTACTTACAAAATGTCAGGCACAAAGTACAACTTACGATGATAATATTGCTTTAGCATTCAAAGCAGCTGAATTACAAGGAAGAAAGAAAGCAAATTTATTTTTGAATTTTATACAGAATGAAATAATGCCAAAACAAGATATAATCACAAAAGAATTGATTATGCATTGTGCTCAAAAAGCAGGATTAGATATTGAAGTTTTCACCAATGATATACGTAGTAATCATGTAACATCCTCATTAAAGTGCGATCAACATATCGCGAATGAAATGGATGTCAGTGTTACACCTACACTTGTTTTCTTTAATGAAAATTATGAAGATGAAGGATTAAAAGTAGAAGGTATTCACGCTTATCATATATACACTTATATCATCAATGAACTTGTCGAAACGCCGATCGAAAAAAAGTTACCACCATCGCTTTCAGAATATATTTGTGAACAGGAAATGGTAAGTGAGCACGAACTCGAAACTGTTTATGAGTGGCCACATAATATATTAATGAATGAGCTACGAAAGTTAAAGCTTCAGAATATTATTGAAGATGTTTATTATGATCATGACTTATTCTGGCGTTTTAAATCACTATAGAATAGCACACAAAAAACCGATATCGTATATGATATCGGTTTTTTGTGTGCCTTTTTTTCCAAAGAATTTATTAGTACAGTTTCATTGTTTTTCATAACAGTTATTTGTGCACTTAAAATATAATAATAAAAAATCTCATAAAAAAATACCGTGTCTGATTACACGGTATTTAAACAAAGGGGATGGGAGAAATTTTTCACTCAAACAAAGGGGTATGTTTGGTATGTGATTAATTTCATGTACTTAATATAACACGGAATTTGTTCTGTTTCAAATAAAATGGATACTGTTCACAAAGTTGACATATTGTAAACGTATTCACTGTTTATTTATTATTTTGATAATTTTATTAATCTTTCAAATTCATCTAATCTTTCTTCGAATACTTTACATGCATTTTCTATTGCAACGCTTGATGTCATATCGACACCTGCTTTCTTAAGCACTTCGATAGGATAATCAGAACTACCTGCTTTTAAGAAATAATTGATATAACGTTCCACAGCAGGTGCTCCTTCTTCAAGAATTTGCTTGCTTAACGCAAATGCTGCACTATATCCTGTTGCATATTGATAAACATAATAGTTGTAATAAAAATGTGGGATACGACTCCACTCATATTGAATATTATCATCAGTTATTACAGCATCTCCATAATATTTCTTATTCAATGCTGCATACTCTTTATTTAATCGTTCAGCAGTTAATGGTTCATTATTTTCAACGATCGTATGGATGATATGTTCAAATTCAGCAAACATCGTCTGTCTGAATACAGTACCTCTGAATCCATCTAACTGGTAATTGAGTAGATATAGTTTTTTCTTTTCATTGTCTAAATTTTTGTACATATAATCTGCCAGTAAAGCTTCATTACATGTTGATGCTACTTCAGCAACAAATATTGAATAGCCTGACATATTAGACGGCTGATTTTTTCTTGAAAAATAGCTATGTGCACTATGGCCAAACTCGTGTGTTAAGGTAAATGTATTGTTTACATTATCTGTCCAGTTCATTAATATAAATGGATTTGTACCAAATGTTCCAGATGAATAAGCACCACTACGTTTTCCTTTATTTTCGTATACATCTACCCAGCGATTCGTTAATCCTTCTTTAATTACTTCTATATATTCACTACCCATCGGTTCAAGTGATGTCAGCATCCAATCTTTCGCTTCTTCGTAAGTAACTTTGAATTCAACATCTTCTATTAATGGTGTATACATATCATACATATACATCTCATCTAGACCTAATAATTCTTTACGTAATGCTGTGTAGCGATGTAATAATGGCAGATGATCATTAACCGTCTTAACTAACGTATCATATACAGACTCCGGTATATCATTGTTTGATAATGCTTGATGACGAGCACTTTCATAATTTCTTACTTTACTTGAAAATACGCTTGCCTTTACTTTTCCTGCTAGTGTTTGTGACAATGTATTATTAAATTCACCGTATCTAGAGTAAACCTCTTTATATGCGTTTTCACGTAATACACGATCATCAGATTCTAAATAAGTAATATAGTTACCATGAGATAACGGTAATGAATTACCATCTTTATCTTTTATGTTATCAAAAGTTAAATCGGCATTATTAAACATACTAAAAGTATTGCTTGAAGCAGAAAGTGCTTCCTGAGCTTCAGCTAATATCAATTCTTCTTTCTCACTAAGAACGTGTTCACGTCGTTTATTAATTTTTTCAAGATCAAATTTGAAACGCTCTAATCCTTTATTCTCTGCAATAAATGTATTTAACTGTGATTCATCAATTGTCATCAGCTCCGGTAACATAAAACTCCAGGCAGATGAGAATTGACTTACAAGTGTTGCAGCACGTTGCTCAAAAGCAGTATATTTGGCATTCGTAGTATCTTCATCATGTTTAAGATGTGCATATACATAGACCTTACCTAATAATTCATCAATTTCAGCATCTAATAGTAATGCATTTAACAAAGTTTCACTTGAAGTACCTAGTTTACCTTGAAATGCTTTTTCTTTGCCAAGATACTCTGAAAGCTCAGTAAAGGCACTTTCCCACGCGTCATCGGATTTAAATATTGTCGTTAAATCCCATGTGTTTTGCTCATGTTGCTCGCTTCTTGTTATTAATTCTGTCATTTTAAATCCTCCATTTCTTTAATACATATAATTTTCTCACTTTTCTGTTATTAATGCACGCATTTGATTTGATATATGCTGATAAACTTTTAAGATGTGTAAAGCTAGTTCTGGATGCGATATCATTAAGTTACTTTGTTCAGATAATTTTAAGCAATGCATCCATTTTTGAAAATCAAATTGTTGATTGTGAATCATCACCATCAATTCAACCTGCCATTCTATAGGATGTTTATCTATATATATTTGTTCAGGTATTACTATACGTAAGTATTCTGGTATATTTCTATGGTCTAACCTGAGTTGATAAAGTCCACTTAATGTGGGCTGCAGCACTGACTTTTTTGCTAAGCAATTTTGAATATGCTTTTTCGTTTCTATCTTGCTTAATATACGATGTGTTATTTTTAACTGATTATCAGAAATTATTGAAAGTATAACTTCTCCGTTCATAATCCTACTAATTTTAATTTCAAATTCATTATGATTCAGTACACGGGTAATCTGTAAGGCAAAAAATGATTTTAACTGCGTATGATAAGCAAACAATACATTACTTGCTAAATGAATCAATGATTTTTGAAAGTATGTAAGTTTCATTTTCGTATCATTGATATTAATATCTTCAAATTTAGTAATCCATATTACATCCACACCAATTGATTTGTAGCCAGAAGTTCTCGCAGCAATGTGAGAAATCGGGATTACCGACATCTGTAGTTCAAATGCTATAGAAGAAGTATGATAACAGTCAGGTATCTGCTCAATGGATGATAAATAATATTCCATAAAACATGTTGAAGGATCAAATAAATCATATAAAACATATTTACCTTCTATATGGGCGATTGTTTCTTTTTTGTATGTATACATAAAACAATCTTTTAAAGTTTGATGTGCAAAATGCGGTAACTTAACTTTTCCTTTTTTTAATACAACAGGTTTATTGCAAATTGGACAAGTGTATCGGCCCGGCAATGCACGATTGGCCTCAATTAATTCTCCAGCATCATTTAAAGCAACAAGCATAAAAAAGCACCTCCTACTTATATATAGTAGAAAGTGCTAAAAGTATTTTTTACAAATGTGTAAATATTGTAAATCACTACAATTTAAAATATTTTTGTACTTGATGTTTCACATTATGACTCATCACGACTTTTCCATACTCTTCAAGTTGTTCTTTAGAAATACGGGATTCATCAGCATACTCTAATATATGCGCAACATATGTATGTACTTCATCATCTGATAAACGTTCGTCAAACTGTACATAATAATAATATCTTCCTTCATGCATATAAAGTAGGTCTTCAATGTCGATATCAAGATGATCATCATAACTGAATTGGATAACAAGCTCAAGATTATCAAAGTGTGCAATAAATTCATTATCGAGATCATTTATTTCAGATGCTTTCATTAATAAATCACGTAACTCTTTTTCATCCTGAACTGATTTACTTAAGAAATCGTTCACCTGATATTCAAGATTTTCAGGTGATTCATCATCCGGTAAATGTAAAACATCATC
>CABFOD010000372.1_pt1 | contig 12175 bp, 13 predicted proteins | sample 3521941 | NCBI WGS metagenome assembly CABFOD01 (sample SAMEA5312449, study PRJEB27640) | indoor metagenome | biome: indoor environment; feature: uncontrolled; material: polymer tiles stone | place: Germany | collected 2014-07-07
GGATTATCTTCTTTTTATTTTATTCTTCTATTTCATCTTTTAATTTTGGTTTTGATTTCATCATGCGGTTGAATGCGATAAGTAGCTCCTGACCACTTAGTCCGTCCGCTACAAGCTGTTCAAGTAACTTCTCTGCATAAACTTGTCGTAACGTATAGATATGACATTCAATGATTACAGAGATTTTATCTTTTAAAGGAATAATTTGTTTTACAGTTGATTCAAATAAGGCAGGATCATTTGATGCACGTGTAATAACAACACGTGTATCGAGCATCGTCTCATTTTCTAAATAGTACTGCATTTTTTCAAGATGAATATCATCGATAACGATTTCAAGCAGCCAACCTGTACCGCTGTTTTCTTTATTAATAATGACACCGTCATGTAGCGCATATTCTGTTACTGATTCATTTTCGACTATTTGAAATCTTACTGCTTTAAACGTTTTCATGTATATCCCTCCATTATCTATTATAAATTATCACATATAATTTTCAAATTATAAAATCTTTCTTTTTAAATCAATAATCCTTTTATTTTTGATAGAAAATGATGAATTATTCAAATTTTGAACGTTCTTCATATCTAAAAATGAATTGCTGCATTTTTTCAACAATTTATTTTCATTATATAGTGCTATTAAGAAAGGAGGTGACACATTGATAAATAAAGTGATACTCGCAGGTAGGATTTCCAGTGATATAGATTTAAAGAATTTTTCAGACAAACTACAAATTGCATCATTCTTTCTGGCGGTTGATCGCGGAAAGAAGAAGGGTGCGAAAGAAAGTACAGTTGATTTTCTGAGATGTAAAGCATTTAATCGAACAGCAACAAATATACATTCATTTTGTAAGAAAGGTTCTCTCATTTGTGTGACAGGACAAATTCATAATAATCGCTATGAAAGAGATGGTCAGACAAGGTATTCAACTGAAATCGTAATAGAAAGTATTAAGTTTCTTCCTTCATTCGGCGGTAATAATAAAGAAAAGACGCCAGATGAAACATGGGATGAACTGTCATACGATGAAAAATTAATCGTTATTAATGGATATCGTGCAGTTAAGAAAGAAACGACGGACCATAAAAAGGAAGCTGTTTCTAATGTAACACCAGGACAACAAGAACATGAACCTGTCACGACCTACAATCAGCGATGGTCTACTAAACTGAATAAAGATGAGAAGATGTCTGCTGAGATTCAGGAACAGGCAGAAGAAATTGTACAGAAGTTCAGTGGCGAGTCATCTATTAATCACAAAGAAGCAACGCTTGATAACAATGATGAAGTTGTAGAACCGACTAGTCAAAGCAATAATACGATAGATAATGAAGCAAATGATACTCAGACCGAAATGACAGATGATGAAATAACAGATCAACAAATCCCATTTTAAGTAACACTACTTCATTACTCACACACCTCACATCCCGATACACCTCCCAATTTAAACCGTCTATCGCCCGTGCCGGGGCGATAGACGGTTTTTGTATCGAAATGAGATATGGTTGTAATATATTTGTAATTTAAGGAAGTTACTTATAATAATGCTGTAACCAAAGAAATGTAAAATCGTGATAAAGTAGTGTTATTGATAAAAGAGATTATTCGGAGGAATTATATATAATGAAAAAATTAGCAGCAATTACTACAATGGCAATACTTACTACAGGTGTAGCTACAACACAAGCAGACGCAAAAGAACATAAAGTTGCTCAAGGTGAATCTTTATGGACAATCGCAGATAAGTATGACACTACAATCGAAAAGATTAAAAACATTAATAAATTAAAATCAGAGGTAATCGTTCCTAACCAAAAGTTAGAAGTATTAGTTAAAGGTAAATACGAAGTTAAAGCTGGAGATACTTTAGGTAAAATCGCACATAAATTTGATGTAAGAATTACGGAATTAAAAAAATGGAATAAAATTGAATCTTCTAAAGAATTAAATGAAGGTCAATTATTAATCGTTGAGAAAAAATCAGATCGTAAACATGCGAATGCAGCACCAATAAAAGCAGCACCAGTTGCTAAAAAAGTAGCAGCACCAGTTTCAGCACCGGTTGCAACGCAAAATACTGCAGCAACTGTACAACCACAACCACAAGCTCAACCAGTACAACAAACTCAAAAAGCAGTTCGTGTACAACAAGCACCAGTACAACAAGCACCAGTACAGCAAGCGCCAGTACAACAGACTAAACGTGCTGCAGTACAACAAACATCAGCACCAGCTGGTAATTCATCAGTTGATGCACATTTACGTTTAATCATGCAACGTGAATCAGGCGGAAATCCAAGAGCAGTTAATGCAGCAGGGTACTACGGATTATTCCAATTCTCTCCACAAACATGGGCAGCTGTAGGCGGAACTGGTAACCCAGCACAAGCTTCAGAAGCAGAACAATGGAAACGTGCGCGTATGTTATATACGCAACACGGCGCGCAACATTGGTCAACAGCATACTAATAATAAATTTTAGCAGAACTTTACGTTCTGCTTTTTTTATGAAAAAATTTAGTCAATTGTTTCAAAAGTGTGACATTCTTAATAATTCATAACAAAGCGAGTTAACTGATATTTCTCTTAAACATTTAACACTATATGGAAATTAATTTATTTGTTATTTTGTTATTGTAACGCAAGCGTAATAAAAGGGCATATCTTTTATTTGGCTGTAACCTATGAAATATTTATTTCTGATATAGTTAACTACAAGAACAAAGCATATTCATTCAAAAGAATTCAGTAATAAAATAAAAAACAAAGATTTCCCGGAGGAAAATAAACATGAAAAAAATCTTGAGTGTTACAGCAGCAATTGCAATCACAACGACGATGGCAGTTTCAACAGCAGACGCAGCTTCATATAAAGTTAAATCTGGTGATTCATTATGGAGCATCGCTAATAAATATGGTACGTCAATTGCAGCAATCAGATCAGCAAATGGCTTAAGATCTAACTTAATTCATCCGAACCAAGTGTTAAAAATTAATGGGAAAAATAATAGTGTTGTATATAAAAATACGTCTTACAAAAAATCAACGTATAAAGCACCTGTAAGTAAAACCGCTTATACAAGTTCAAAAACTGTAAAAACAACAAATTCTACTTATATTAACAGAGGTTTAAACTGGTCAGCATTAGCACAATGTGAATCTGGTGGTAATCCGTCTATTAATACTGGAAATGGTTATTATGGTATGTACCAATTTAATTTACAAACATGGCGTGGTGTTGGTGGTTATGGATATCCACACCAGGCATCAGCAGCTGAACAAACGAAACGTGCTCAAATTTTATATAACATGCGTGGTGCGCAACCTTGGCCAGTATGTGGACTTCGCTTATAATTTTAAGAGGGTGAGACATAAGTCTTAGCCCTCTTCTTTTTAACAGCTTAAACGGCAGAACACTTCTGTCCTAGCCTCTTTTTCATATCTTGCTTTCACATCTTGCTTGCGTTACACTAACAATAAATACATATACTACTAGGGGTGCCTTTTGGCTGAGATGACTTTGTCAAACCCTTTACCTGATCTAGATAATGCTAGCGTAGGAAAGTAGTTAAATTCCTTTATTGATATTATTTTTTTTAATAACGGTATTTAGCCCAATTCCTATATGGAAATGGGCTTTTTTTTATATATTTTGAGGAGGTAAATGATGTTTACACAACAATTAAAAGAAGAAGTAGAGCCAATTATCGAGTCAATTTACAATGATCCGTTTATTCAGGGAATGGTGCGTGGTGATTTAAGTAAAGAAGCAGTGATTCATTATTTAAAAGCAGATCATCTTTATTTAAACGAGTTTGCGAAAATTTATAGCTTGTTAATTCCAAAACTAGATGATAAAGAAGGTATTAAATTTTTACTAGAACAAATCGATTTTGTCTTGAACGGAGAAGTCACTGCACATTATACTTTAGCAGACTATGCCCAGGTTGATTATAAAACGATTATTAAAGACGGAGAATGGTACCCGACAAGTGATCATTATATTAAACACATGTATTTTAATGCATATCGTTATAGTGATGCAGCATTTACAATTTGTGCGATGGCACCGTGTCCGTATGTTTATCAGCAAGTTGCTTTAAAGATGAAAGAACGTCATGATTTCAACGGCAATCCATTTAAAGACTGGGTAGATTTCTATGCAAAAGAGATGAAACCGTTAATGGACCATCTGGATGGCTGGGTAGATGAATTTGCAGAACACGCAAGTGAAGCGGAACGCGCGGTATTAACAAAGAACTTTAAAGAGAGCTGTATACATGAGAAACGTTTCTTTAATATGGCTTATATACAAGAAACTTGGGAAAGTGTGGTTGAATAATATGAAAACAGCTTTATCGATTGCAGGAACAGATCCAACGGGTGGTGCTGGAACAACAGTAGATTTAAAAGTATTTCAATCAAGAGGCGTCTATGGTATGAGTGTTGTAACAAGTATTGTCGCACAAAATACTTTAGGCGTTCAGCAAGTATTTAATCAGAATGTTGATGTTATTGCAGCACAACTAGAGAGTGTATACAGTGATATCATACCGGATGCAGTGAAGACAGGAATGCTTGCAACGAGTGAAGTTATGGATGTCGTGCGTCCTTATATTGTAAAACATGGTATTCCTTATGTAATCGATCCTGTCATGGTAGCTAAAAGTGGTGATGCATTGCTTGATGAAAATGGGCGTAGTGCGGTGCGTACAAAACTTTTAGATGTAGCAACAGTCGTGACACCAAATATTCCGGAGCTTGAGGAAATCGTACAGATGAAAGTGGAAACACTTGATGATATAAAACGTGCGGGTAAAATATTTATTAATGAAATTGGATCTGACAGTGTGCTGATAAAAGGCGGTCATCTTAAAGGTGATGCTACAGATTATTTATTTACTCGAGATGATTTTGTTGTCTTGAAAGGTGAACGTTATGATACGAAACACACACATGGCACAGGATGTACATATTCAGCAGTAATTACATCTGAACTTGCTAAAGGAAAATCCATTGTTGAAGCAGTACAACTTGCTAAACGTTATATGGATATAGCGATCCGATTCACACCAGAACTAGGACATGGTCAAGGTCCGGTTAATCACTTTAAATTTCAGGAGATGGAATAATGATATTAGAACAGCTGAGAAAAGATAATCCACTGATTATTTGTATTACAAATGACGTAGTTAAAAATTTTACAGCGAACGGTCTACTGGCTTTAGGTGCCAGTCCGGCGATGGCAACAGAAAAGTTAGAGATGGACGAATTTCTAACACATGCTGGTGCATTGCTCATCAATATTGGTTCAATTGAAGAAGGTGATATCGAAAATATGCTGGCTGCTGCAAAATATGCTAATCAACATGATGTACCTATCGTATTGGACCCTGTTGCATGTGGCGCATCTAAATTGCGTAAAGATTTCTGTTTAAAATTATTAGAGACATATGAAATTACAGTAATACGTGGCAATGCTTCTGAATTACAAGCTTTGACAGGAGAAGCGCGTATGAAAGGAACAGATGCAGATACGAGTCTGTCAACAGAAGATGTTGCACGCGCTGCATATAATAGATTTAACTGTGCGATTGTCGTAACAGGTGAAATCGATGCGATTTGTGTGAATGGAAAAATTAACTTAATTGAGAATGGTACTGCACTTTTAACAAAAGTCACAGGTGGTGGATGTTTATTAGGGGCAGTTGTTGCTAGTTTCATATATAATGAAACTAAACCAACGTTAGAAACATTAACAGAAGCATTGACAACATATACTGTTGCCTCAGAGTTTGCTGAACGTGCGTCTAACGGCACTTTGCCGGGACATTTTGCTGTGAATTTAATCGATCAGTTATATTTAATACAGGAAAGTGATGTGGCAGAGAATAGACTTGTGAAAGAAGTGTAGCGAATGTTTGATAGAAAATTATTGCGCGTTTATTTTATTGCGGGCACTCAGGATACATCTGACGGTAATCTTGAGCGAGTATTACAGGAAGCCCTTGAAGCAGGTATTACACTATATCAATTCAGAGAAAAAGGTCAGAATGCTCTGACTGGTGAAGCTAAAGAAACATTAGCGCGAAAACTTTTTGAGATGTGTAAAGCAAAAGGTGTACCGTTTATTGTTAACGATGACATTGCGTTAGCGAAGAAAATTGGTGCGGACGGTATTCATCTCGGCCAGGACGATGAGAAAATCGAGAACATCATTGATGATTTCAATGATAAGATTATCGGGCTCTCTGTCGGTAATTTTGCTGAATATGATCAATCTGATTTGACGCATGTTGATTATATCGGTGTAGGACCAGTATATGAAACAAGCAGTAAAAGTGATGCGAAGAAACCTGGAGGCATAGAACTCATTCGTAAAATGAGACTATATGACGAAGATATTCCTATCGTCGCTATCGGTGGTATTACAGATGCCAATAGCGAGATGATTCTTGCTGCCGGAGCTGATGGAATCTCAACAATTTCTTCTATTACGAAAAGTGACGATATTAAACAAGTTGTTACAGATTACCTGAAATATTATACAGATAAATAAAAATACATGGTTTTTGTTTAAGATTATCACTTTTTGTGATAAAATAACCTCTATGTGAATAATATTATGAGGTGAAAGAATGAAGAAAAAGGCAATTTGGCCGTTAATCATTGCAATTGCATTATTTTTAGCGGGTTGTGATTATTCAAAAGAAGAGAATCGTACTGGATTTTTCTATGATACATTTGTACATCCGTTAGACCAATTAATCCATTGGTTAGGTGCAAATATGGGACATAACTATGGTTTAGCAATCATCGCGATTACTTTAATCGTACGTTTAGCACTTTTCCCGTTTATGATGCGTACATATAAGAACCAATATGTAATGAAAGAAAAGATGGCGTTAATTAAGCCGCAGATGACTGAAATTCAGGAACGTGTGAAACGCGCCCGTACACAAGAAGAGAAGATGGCAGCAAACCAGGAAATGATGGCATTATATAAAGATAATGGTATCAATCCGCTGAACATGGGATGTTTACCATTACTGATTCAATTACCAATCGTAACGGGATTATTCTATGTATTGAAATACCCGACATCAGGTGGTATTACAAAATATCCAGATTTCTTATGGTTCGAATTAACAAAGGCTGATATTACAATGACAGTCATTGCAGGTATCGTCTATGCAATTCAGGCTTTTGTATCAATGCAAAACATTCCTGAAGAACAAAAAGCACAAATGCGTATGATGATGTTTATCTCACCGATTATGATCGTGTGGATGTCAGCAATCTCTCCAGCAGCATTACCTTTATACTGGGCTGTCGGTGGCGCATTCTTAGTTGTGCAAACTTGGTTAGGTAATAAGTTCTATAAGAAGAAAGTACATGAAGAAATTGCACCTTTAGTTGCAGCGCATGAACAAAATCAAGCTGAAGATAAACCTAAAAATGTACAAGTTGTATCATCTAAAAAGAAGAAAAAGAAATAGTTAGATAGAAAGTGACCTCAAAATTGATTTGAGGTCACTTTTTTTGTTTGGTGAGAGGAAAGTAGTTCGGAAGTGTCGTCAAAATAGATCTGAAGCCACTTCCGTGTACAATAGAGATAAAACCAGTGAGTAAGTGTCGTCAAACTAAATTTGAAGCCACTTCCGTGTACCATAGACGCAAAACCCTTGAGTAAGTGTCGTCAAACTAAATTTGAGGTCACTTCCGTCCACCATAGACGCAAAACCCTTGAGTAAGTGTCGTCAAACCAGATCTGAAGCCACTTCCGTCACAACTATCACCACTCTTTTTTAAATTGTTCAATAAATGCTTTCATATATTCATTACGTTCTTCTGCCATTGCTCTTGCTGTTTCAGTATTCATTAAGTCTATGAGCTTAAATAATTTCTCATAAAAATGATTGATAGCAGTACTCGGTGTTCGATAGTCACTTAAATCATCGCGTACAGGTATATTTGGCTCATACATTGCTTCACCGAACTTTCCGGCAAACATAAACGTTCTGGCAATTCCAATCGCACCTAACGCGTCAAGTCGGTCAGCATCCTGAACAACTTTGCCTTCAAGTGATTTTAATTTACCTTCGTTCTTTCCACCATTAAAGCTCATATATTTAAGGATATGATTAATAGCTTGTTGCGCTTCTATAGGAAGATGGATTTCCTCGTAAAATTTATTTAATCGTTCCCATGCTGCTTTAGTATCAAATAACTTTTCGTCAACTGTGTCATGTAATAACGCTGCCATTTCAACGATAAAAAGATCTGCGCCTTCTTTTTCAGCAATTATAATAGCCATTTTACGCACACGTTCGATATGCGCAAAGTCATGACCGCTTGATTCACCTTGATGTACATTTTTCACAAACGATTCGGTGATGTGTAGCACTTCTTTGTTAATCATGTGAAAAAACTCCTTCTAAATGTTTACTTTTTATAAAAAGTTGGTATAATAAGATTACAAATTATCAGAAAATTCAAAACATATTTATATCAAAGGGGATGTAAATCATGAACAATACATATCATTTCGAATTAACTAACCAACAAAAGAAACTCGGATTTACATATTTGATTATTCATAGTGTATTTTTCTTAAATTTAGCAGCTGATTTCTTATTGATACATTAAATAAAAAGGGCGTGAGAATTGATTCCTCACACTCTTTTATAATATCGGTGATATTAATCTTGCAATGGCTTCCTTTACTCTGATGAGTAATACGCGTTGATCATAAATTTCCTTCGTTAGCTGACTGGAAACTTTAACGTCATCTTCGAACGTCTTGCGTAATTTATAGGCAATATCATGGTCGTATATGAATGCGTTAACTTCAAAGTTTAACTCAAAACTTCTAAAGTCCATATTTGCCGTACCGACACTTGCGACTTCATCGTCTATGACCATCATCTTTGTATGGATAAATCCATTCTCATAGATAAATATATTACAGCCCGCATGAATCAATTCACCGACGTTTGAATAGGTTGCCCAGTAAACAAAAGGGTGATCGGGTTTGTTTGGAATCATGATATTGACTTCAACACCAGTCAGCGCAGCGATTTTTAATGCATCAAGTAAAGAAGTATCCGGTATAAAATATGGTGACTGAATAAATATCGATTCTTTCGCGGAGGTAATCATCTTCAAATAACCGAATTTAATATGTTGTTCACTGGAATCCGGACCGCTCGATGCAATCTGAATTCCGATTTCGCCCTTACTATCAACATCCGGAAAATACTTTTTGTCATAATGCATAAAGTTACGCGTTGACTGGGAGTTCCAGTCCATCATAAAACGCAGTTGTAATGCATTGACTGAGTCACCTTCGACACGTAAATGTGTATCGCGCCAGTAACCAAAACGTTTATCCAGTCCTAAATATTCATCACCGACGTTAAAGCCACCAACATATCCTATTTTTCCATCTATTACAACGATTTTACGGTGGTTACGATTATTCATCCTGAAATTAATGAGTGGGAAGTGTGAAGGAAAGAATGCTTCAACTTGACCACCAAGTTTCTTAAAGTTTTTAAATCGTGATAAAGTTAATGTACGTGAACCGATGTCGTCGTATAGCATTTTTACTTCGACACCTTCTTTAAGCTTTTGCATCAAGGCATCTAATATTTCTTTACCGATACCATCTTTTTTAAAAATATAATATTGAATATGTATATGGTCTTTAGCATTCAGGATATCCTGAATTAGCGCGTCAAATTTTTTACGGCCATCTGTAAGAATTTCAACTGCATTATCCGTCGTCAGGAATGATGAATAATTATTTAAGTTCATGCGGATAATATCTTTATGTTTCATAATTTCTTTAGAGCGCACCATTAGATCATCTTCATCAATTGCATGCCTCTGTTCATGAACAATTTGCTGAAGACCAAGCTTATCTTCTTCGTCAAGCTTAAAGATACTGGATTGCTTAATCTGTCTGCCGAACAATAAATATAATATGAAACCAATAATCGGCAGAAAGAATAATACCAGTAGCCATGCCCAAGTTGAACCCGCTTGTCTACGCTCTAAAAAGATAATTACGAAGGCTAAAAATATGTTAAAGACAAATGCAACAAAGAAAAGTATTGAAAAAACTTGAGAGTAATCGATATTTGAGAATACTGACAAAAAGCATGCCTCCTTTAGAATTAGCTCTATTATACATGAAAAAACAATTAAATACTTTTGCGGCTATACAATTTTAATACTGATATTTGATTTTACAAATTGCTATCAATGTTCACAAAATCTTTACATAAATAAGTCTATGGACCTATAGCTATATTGGCTATTTTCGGGTACACTAATATTAACAAATTGATTAGGAGTGATCGAAATGAAACAATCTCAAGAAAAAATGAAAAATGTTGTCACTCTGCTTTCTTCACTTGGTGTTAATATCTCAAAAACAAAATCACGACTTGAAGTTATGCGTACGTTACCTCATGTAGCACCCGCAAAATTAAAATAATATACATAAGAGAGGACATTCGGATTTAGAATGTCTTTTTTGTTATTTAAATTAAAAACTCTTTATCAATCCAATATGGGTTGATAAAGAGTTTTTTATGTGACTATTTATTATCACACTTGTTTATATTTTTTAATTTGTTCGGCATCAGAGTGATAAAAAATAGATAATGCAACACCTATCCCACACATTAATGCCCAAAGCGCACTACCACCATAGCTAATGAATGGTAATGGGATACCTGTAATTGGCACAACCTGAATCGTCATGCCGATATTTTGGAATACATGGAAGATAATCATGCTGATCAATCCTACTAAAAATATAGAAGAGAATTGATTTGTTGATACTTGTGCCATACGAATTAAATGAGTAAATAATGCCAGAAATAGTACGAGTACTACAACAGTACCGATAAATCCAAATTCTTCACCGATTACTGAAAAGATAAAGTCGGTATGATTCTCAGGAATGTACACTTCTCCACCTTTAAATCCTTTGCCGAATAATCCCCCAGAACCAATAGCTTTTAATGATTCCATCAAGTGGAAACCTTCACCATCACTATATTGTGCGGGATTTAACCATGAGTTGATTCGGCCAAGCTGATATGTCTTAATACCGAGTACTTTATCGATAAGTTCAGGTTTATAGATAATTGCAAATATAAGCGTGGCACCAATTGTTGTAAGACCAATTAAAAATGGTGCAAGTATACGCCAGGTTACTCCTGATACCACCGTTATCCCTAAAATAATCGCTAGTAATACGAGTGTCGTACCTAAATCATTTTGTAACAAGATTAATATCATAGGAATAATCGCAGTTATACCAATCTTCATCAGTAAAATGATATCTGTCTGAAAAGATTTGTAATATGTGAAACGATTGTGATCGTATACAACCTTACTTAATGCCAGAATTAAAATAATCTTCATAAATTCAGAAGGTTGTAAACTCAGACGCCCAAAGAATACATACCAGCTTTTTGCACCGTTAATCGTTGGTGTTAAAGAAGATTCAGGTAGTATCAATAAACCGAGCAGGGCTAAATTACCTAAAAAATAAAGTACGAAGACCCATTTATTGATCAATTTTGGTTTAATAAGCATAATACTGAATGCTAAAATAAATCCGAAAATATAATAGAATACTTGTCGTTCAGCAAAGTTCGTCCCATATTGCTGACCATCCATTGCTGATGTGATCACAGTTAAACTAACAGTGAAAAAACATAATATAAGAATAATGAGCCACCAATCGATTTTTTCAATCCATGGGCGCTTAATTTTGATGCGTGAAGTATTACTTGATTGAGCCATGGCCAAACTCCTACTCTAAATAAATTATAGTCATTATTATACATAACTTATCTGAAACATTATAGGAATAAATGCTTCTTTTGTGAATGATTTACGCCTTTCGATAAAAAACATGCATATCATCATATATCGTGATAGTATTATTATATTAATATTCTGGAGGAATTAACATGTCTAAACAAAATATATGTATCGTCTATGGCGGTAAAAGTGCTGAGCATGAAGTTTCTATCTTAACGGCGCAATCAGTAATCAACGCTATGGACAAAGCAACATATGCGGTAGATACAATTTATATAACAAACGAAGGTGAGTGGATAAAAGGTCCACAAATCACTG
>CABFOD010000207.1_pt1 | contig 12021 bp, 14 predicted proteins | sample 3521941 | NCBI WGS metagenome assembly CABFOD01 (sample SAMEA5312449, study PRJEB27640) | indoor metagenome | biome: indoor environment; feature: uncontrolled; material: polymer tiles stone | place: Germany | collected 2014-07-07
TGATATCATAACATAATTTAATAGAAAGGGGATATCAACATGTTATATCAATTTCCACATAAAACTGGTCAATATGTAGTAGAAGTAATTGAAGAAAAAGGTGATCAACTTCTTGTTAAAGTTGTAGCAGTTTTGAGACACCCTAGACAAGGGGATTTGCATAATCCTAATGAAGTTGAAAATGTATTTTTCCATGAAAGAAAAGCATTAAGTCAGTTTGAAAAAAGGTATACAACAGCTCAATTTTTAAAGCCTTATAATGAAGCAGCTCCAAAATACGTTGAATCATTAAAAACGGCGCTTTATGAGCTAGAAGACAAAATGGAGAAAAAAGATAATGCATACAGTGAACAAGCACTGAAATGTATCGAACAATTAAAAATAGATTATTCGAGACAATATAAGATGAATTTTTAAAGTTCACAAAAAAGATTCAAGAATTTTTTTACGTGTTTCTTCATATTTAAAAATAGCCTAAAAATTCTGAAATATTGTCTTGATAGTATTTTCAAGCTTAAACATTATTGTGTATAATATTAGTTAAGTAATTTTTGGAAGGAGGTTATTAAATGAGTTTGATGCATATTATGATTTTATTACCATTAATATTTGCAATCATAATACCAATTTTATATAGGTTCTATAAAGGTACTCACCTAGGATGGTTTGTCTTACCAATCCCTGTTATTATATTTAGTTATTTTATGTCATACATAAATGTTCCAGATTCGGACAAACCATTTATAGTTATTTGGAACTTCATGCCAAGACTCGGAATGAACTTTTCCGTTCATTTAGATGGTTTAAGTTTATTATTCGCATCTTTAATTACAGGTATTGGAGCTCTAGTTGTACTTTATTCCATTACATATTTAAGTAAAAATGAATCATTGGGGAATTTTTATTGTTACTTATTAATGTTTATGGGGGCAATGTTAGGTGTTGTTTTATCAGATAATCTACTTATGCTTTATTTATTCTGGGAACTAACATCTATTTCAAGTTTCTTACTCATTGCTTATTGGCGTCACAAACAATCATCAATATATGGTGCTCAAAAGTCACTTTTAATCACAGTATTCGGTGGATTAATGTTACTAGGTGGATTCATTTGCTTATCATTAGCTGGTAACTCTTGGAGTATTACTTCACTTGTACAAAATGCTGAAGAAATACAATCATCACCATACTTTATTTTTGCGATGGTTTTAATTTTAATTGGTGCGATGACTAAATCTGCACAATTTCCATTTCACATATGGTTACCTGATGCAATGGAAGCACCTACGCCAGTAAGTGCTTATTTACATTCAGCAACAATGGTTAAAGCCGGTATTTACTTAGTTGCTAGAACGACACCAATTTTTGCAGCAAGTGCAGGATTTGTGTGGGCAGTAACAGCAATCGGTTTAATCACATTATTTTGGGCGTCATTCAACGCCGTAAAACAACAAGATTTAAAAGGAATTTTAGCTTTTTCTACTGTTTCACAACTAGGTATGATTATGTCAATGTTAGGAATTGGTGCTGTAAGTTATCACTATTCAGGTGAAGCAAGCCAACTATTCTTAGCAAGTATTGTGGCAGCAGTCTTCCATTTAATTAACCACGCGACATTTAAAGGCGCGTTGTTCATGATTACCGGTACCATTGATCATGAAGTTGGTACGAGAGATATTAAAAAATTAGGTGGATTAATGACCATCATGCCGATTTCTTGTACATTTACGATTATTACCGCTTTAAGTATGGCTGGTGTACCACCATTTAACGGTTTCTTATCTAAAGAGATGTTTTTAACAGCAATGTTTGATGCTCATCAAGCAGGTATCTTTGGTTTACCAACAATTGGTTATTTACTGCCAATCGTCGCTATTGTAGGTAGTATTTTCACATTTGTTTATTCATTTAAATACGTGCATGAAATATTCTTTGGAGAATACAAAGCTGAAGCGTTACCTAAAAAGCCACATGAAGCACCGAAGCTCATGTTGTTGCCGACAGGTATTTTAACATTTTTAGTAGTGCTTTTCGGGTTATTCCCAAATATATTAAGTGAAAGCATTATAGCGCCTGCAGTCAGAGCTATAGCGCCATTCGCAGATGCGCCAGATGTTCACATTTCACATTGGCATGGTCTAACACCTACTTTAATGGGCACGTTAATTGTATTCATAGTTGGTTTCATATTATTCAAATCCGTTGAAAAATGGATCAGTATATATAATATTCAGCCAGAATATTTAACTTTTAATTATTATTACGATAGAGGTATTCAATTAAGTTCATATATATCTAATAAAATTACTCAAAGTTATATGACCGGATTTATTAGAACGTACTTAATTTATATATTTGGTTTCTTTATCATTATGACTGCACTAACTTTATTCACACACCCAGTTAGTGTTGCGTTTAATAACATAAGCGACATTAGACCATATGAAGTTATTTTAATGGGACTAATTTTAGTAAGTACATTCTGTATCGTATTAGCAAAATCACGACTATTTAGCATTATTATGCTTGCTGCAGTTGGATACTCAGTAGCATTATTCTTTGTGTTCTTTGGTGCTCCAGATTTAGCACTCACACAACTATCTATTGAAACCATTTCAACTGCCCTATTCTTATTATGTTTTTATCATTTACCTAAAATGAACAGACATGATGAAAATCGTAAATTTAAAATTGGTAATTTCATTATTTCAATTTGTGTAGGTATTGGCGTTGTTTCAATCGGATTGATTGCATACGGCAATAGACATTTTGATTCAATTTCTAAATATTATGTAGATAATGTTTATGACTTAGCTGCTGGTAAAAACATGGTCAATGTAATCCTTGTTGACTTCCGTGGCTTTGATACTTTATTTGAGTCGGCAGTGTTAGGTATTGCTGGTTTAGGCATTTATACTTTAATTAAATTGCGTGATAAAGATAAAGATGGAGGTGAAGAACATGAAGAAACAATCAAATGATGTATTCTTTCAGTTCAATGCCATAATCATTTTCTTAATCATTATGATGTACGCTGTTTCCATATTTTTTGGAGGTCATTACACACCTGGTGGAGGTTTCGTAGGTGGTTTATTACTATCATCTGCAGTTATCATTATCGGTATTGCATTTGATACTAAAACATTAAAGAAAATGTTTCCTTTTGATTTTAAATTGGTGACAGCCACTGGTTTGTTCTTTTGTGTTCTTACGCCAATGTTAAGTTGGACATACAACAAAACATTTTTCACACATGCATTTGGAGAATTCCATCTCCCTATCTTTGGGGAAGTACACTGGCATACAGCAATGATTTTTGATTTAGGTGTATTGCTTGCTGTTGTGGGAACTGCAATAACTATCATATTATCGATTGGAGAGAATGAATAATGGAAATATTAATGATTTTCGTTTCAGGTATTATTATATCCGTATCAGTATACCTAGTTCTCTCTAAAAGTTTAATTAGGATTATTATTGGTACAACGTTGCTTTCACATGGTGTTCATTTAATGCTTCTTACAATGGGTGGATTAAAGAAAGGTGCTTTACCAATTCAGGAAGAAGGCATCAAAAATTATGTAGATCCTTTACCACAAGCATTAATTTTAACAGCAATTGTTATTGCATTTGCTGTTACAGCATTTTTCTTAGTACTCGCTTTCAGAAGTTATAAAGAGCTTGGAACTGATAATTTAGAAGAGATGAAGGAGGTACCGAAAGATGAGTAACTTGATTATTGTACCTCTTGTCATTACATTTTTAACCGCAGTTGCTTTAATTTTTGTTGGTCAAAGACCTTATGTAAAGCGTAAAGTCGTACTTACCGGCTTTATATTAGCCTTTTTAGTAAGTTTATACAATATTCACATGGTTAACATGAACGGTACACAAACACTTAATTTAGGTAGTTGGCCAGTTCCATACAGTATCGTAATATACGTTGATATGTTGAGTGCATTATTGGTTACTGTGAGTTTATTCATTACGCTTGTTGTACTTGTATACTCACATCAATCTATAGGTATTCATCGTGAAAGTTATTTTTATTACTTTGGTGTATCAATGATGGTTACGGGTGTTAACGGTGCCTTTATGACTGGCGATTTATTTAACTTATTCGTATTCTTTGAAGTATTCTTAATGTCATCATATTTATTACTCGTAATTGGTGGCACAAAGATTCAACTACAAGAAAGTATTAAATATATTCTCGTTAACGTTTTAACATCAGCGTTCTTTGTACTTGGTGTTGGTATGCTTTATTCAATAACTGGAACATTAAACTTAGGTGACTTACATGTGAAATTTGCAGAGCTTTCAGAAACTAATTTAAATGTCGTTGTCATCACATTTATTATGTTTTTATTTGTCTTTGCTACTAAAGCAGGTATGTTCCCACTGTATTTCTGGTTACCTGGAGCATATTATGCACCACCTATACCAATCATTGCATTATTCGGTGCTTTACTAACGAAAGTTGGCGCTTACGCGATAATGCGTACTTTTAGTTTATTTTATTCAGTAAACAGTGAGTTTATTACGCAAACATTAGTTGTACTTTCCATACTTACGATTATTATGGGATGTATTGGCGCGATTGCGTACTATGATGTTAAAAAGATTATTATTTATAATATTATGATTGCGATTGGTGTTATTCTTATCGGTGCAGCAATGATGGATAAAAATGGCATGATGGGCAGTATTTATTATTTATTACATGACATGATTATTAAAGCATCTTTATTCTTACTAATTGGTGTCATCATTAAAATAACTGGAACACCAGATTTGAGAAAATTTAGTGGTTTAATCAATCATTATCCAGTTCTAGGTTGGATATACTTTATTGCTGCCCTATCCTTAGCTGGCATACCGCCATTAAGTGGTTTCTACGGTAAATATATTATCGTCATGTCAACGTTCGACAACGGTTACTATATAAGCGGTGTTGTCGTCTTATTATCAAGTTTATGTGTACTATACTCTGTCATGCGAATCTTCTTAATGGCGTTTTGGGGAGAAGAAAAAGGTTATGTCTATAATCCTAAGCTACCGATTAATAAGCTAATGTTTGCATCTGTCACAATTACAGTTGTAGCAATATTATTTGGGCTAGGCGCAGACTTCTTATATCCTTTAATAGAAAAAGCTTCCTTACCTTTCTATAACCCTGAGACATATGTAAATGCGTTAGGAGGCGATTATTAATGGCTATACAAGTACTTATAAATGTCCTATTGGCAACGTTATGGATGATGCTTTCAGAAACATATACATTCGGTGCATTCGTATTCGGTTATCTATTCGGTATTTTGTTCGTATTAGTAGCTTTACCGCTTCTTCCTGGTAAACATTTTTACATGCGACCTGTATGGAAGACCATCATATTAACAGCAATATTTATGAAAGAACTTATACTGGCTAATATTGATGTCATTAAAATTGTTCTTCAAAAAGAAATTAAAAATAAACCAGCGTTTTTTGCATATCCAACTGAATTAGATAAAGATTGGGAAATCACGTTATTATCTCAGTTGATTACATTAACACCTGGTACAATCGTCGTAGCCGTTTCAGATGATCAAAAAACACTTTATATTCATTCTATCGACTTTTCGGATATAGATTCTGAAGTAAGTGCTATAAAAGATTCATTTGAAAAAGCAATCAAGGAGGTGAGCATACGATGACAAACATCTTCGTTATAATTGCGATTATCATCGTTGCACTCTCTATGATAGGTATTCTTATCCGTGTCATAATCGGACCAACTTTAGCTGATAGAGTTATCGCCCTTGATGCTTTAGGTATTACATTAATGGCCATGATTGCACTGTTCTCTGTATTAACAAATACTAGATATTTATTCGTTATACTTTTATTAATAGGTATTTTAGCATTCTTAGGTACTGCAGCATTTGCGAAATTTATGGATAAAGGAGAGATCATTGAAAATGATAGAAACAATTCTAATTAGTATCTCAATTATTATGATGGTCATTGGTGCATGCTTTAGCCTTTTCGCAGCTTTAGGTATTCTAAGATTGCCAGATGTATTCTCTCGAGCTCATGCTTCAGGTAAAGCTTCAACACTTGGTGTTATGTTAATTTTAACCGGTGTTTTGATATACTTTATAGGTAAAGAGGGACACTTCAATGTTCAATTACTGTTAGGTATCATATTTATATTTATTACAGGGCCCTTAGCAGGACATTTAGTTTCAAGAAGTGCTTATTACATGGGTGTTAAACCGAGTGAACGTACAATTCGCGATGACTTAAAAGATGCAAAATAACAAAACTCTTCATTAGGTTATAGCCTAGTGAAGAGTTTTTTATTTTAAAATCTTACGATTTTGAAAGTGCATCATTATAATAAAAAGAGCGTAAATTCTTCTTGAAATAAGAATTTACGCTCTTTTATACTTATTTAGTACTTTCTTTCCAACTTTTATCGCTTAACATATCTCCTGGCCATGTATAAGACATGACACCACCGTCAATTGTTATATTTTCGCCTGTAATAAATGAACTTTCATCTGATGCAAGAAATTGAACCAGTTTGGCAACTTCTTCTGGTTTTCCTAATCTTCCTAAAGGTGTCACCCATTTTTGGTTTTCTCTGAAATTCACGCCTGCTTCGTCTTCTTGTCCACCTACTAAACTATCAATAAGTGGTGTTTCAATTGTACCAGGCGCGATAGAATTAGCTCGAATATTTTCTCTTCCATATTCAATCGCAATGGATTTAGTGAAATTGACGACGCCACCTTTAGCGGCATTATATCCAGATCTATTTAAGTCTGCAGCTAATCCTGAGAAGGATGCTGTATTAATAATTGATCCTCCTTCACTAAACATAAGTGGTAATATATACTTCGTTACCATAAATGTACCTCTTAAATCCACATTTATTAAATCATCAAATACTTCAACAGGATATTCGTGTATTCTTCCTGCCTTATGATCAATACCTGCATTATTAAAGAGTATGTGCACATTTCCATAACTTTCTTCAATATGTTTTACTGCAGATACAACTTCATCTTCTTTAGAAATATCTACTTTCATTGCTGTTGCTTTATAACCTTCATCGTTAATTTGTTTTACTGACGCTTCCAAATGGTCTGATATGTCTAAACAAATAACTTGAGCACCTTCTGATGCAAGTTGCATAGCCGTAGCAAAGCCAATACCTGTACTCGCACCTGTTATCACTGCAATTTTATTTTCTACTCTTCCCATCTGTATGATGCCTCCTTAGTTGATTGGTGAACCACCTGTTACTCCATAAACTTGTCCTGTTATAAAGCTAGCATTATCCGATGCAAGTAATACATACACATCTGCTAACTCAACTGGTTGACCAGCTCTTTGTAATGGTTGGTTCTTACCGAAATTAGGGATATTTTCTTGAGGTTGTCCACCGCTTATTTGTAATGGTGTCCAAACGGGTCCTGGAGCTACACAGTTAACTCTAATACCTTTTTCACCCAATTGTGCTGCTAAACTAATTGTTATTGATATATTGCAGCTCTTTGTCATTGCATAGTCAACAAGATGTTGGCTTGGTTTAACACCTTGTATTGAAGAAGTAAATATTATACTACCTCCAGACTCTAAATAGTTTAATGCTTCTTGAACGATAGAAACACCAGCAAATACATTCACTTCAAAAGTATCTCTTAAATTTTCCTCTGCTAAATTCTGTATATCATACTCATATTGTTGCATGCCTGCATTTAAAACTAGAATGTCCAAACCTTCTAACGCTTTATAAGCTTGTTCAACTAATTTTTTAGGAAATTCTCGGTCCCTTAAATCACCAGGAATTAATATACATTTTTGTCCTGCCTCTTCAATCACTTTTTTAACGTCTTCAGCATCTGCTTGTTCATCTGATATATAATTGATTGCGACATCTGCACCTTCTTTTGCATAAGCAATCGCCGCAGCTCGTCCAATACCAGAATCTCCACCTGTCACTAAAGCTTTTTTGCCTTTTAATTTATCATTACCTTTATATGAAGTTTCTCCACAGTCTGGTACTGGCTTCATTTCACTTTGTATTCCAGGATATTCCTGTGGTTGCTTTTCGTAAGTATCATTATAATAATCTGTTAACGGATTTCTCTTTGTCATTTAAATCCTCCTTAAATCATTGATACTCTATGCATACCCTTTTTAAAGAAAAATAAAAACAGTAGAATAAATTCTACTGTTTAATATTTCATAATCGTTTTAATATTTCATGATCTTTTCTTTTTTATAGCAATAGTTGCTCTAACAACTGAGATTAATTGATCTTCATCATCTAATACTTTAACATCCCACACTTGTGTAGAACGACCGATATGAAGTGCTATTCCAATTGCACGCACTTGACCACTTCGTATAGATTTTATATGGTTTGCATTAATCTCTAAACCTAAAGGAATTTCATCATCATTTGAAGATACGTGTGCACCTACAGATGCTGCAGTTTCTGCTAATGCGATAGTAGCACCGCCATGTAAATATCCAAAAGGTTGTTTAACTTTATCCGTTACAGGCATCGTCATTTCAATGTATCCATGTTTTGACTCTACTGTTTGTATTTCAAAATTTTCTATTAAGTCCATATTGTGAGCCTCCTCGTTGCTACTATAATACCATAGCAGCGATAAAACCAAATATGATTAACGGTATGTTATAAATCATAAAGTTAGGAATACATGTATCTCGTATGTGATCATGTTCTCCATCGACATTCAATCCTGCCGTCGGACCTAATGTTGAATCACTGGCTGGGCTTCCTGAGTCACCTAATGCGCCTGCTGTACCAATAACTGCTATAAGCGCCATTGAGCTCAAGCCAATTTCTTGTCCAAATGGAATAAATAAACTTGCGATAATCGGTATTGTAGCAAATGAGGAACCTATACCTAATGTCACAACTAAACCGATAGCATACATCATGATAATACTAAATGCTTTATTATCACCAGTTATTGCAGCAAGGCTTTCTACAAGCGTTCCTACTTCATTCGTTGCATTCATTACACCAGCAAAACCGTTAGCTGATAAAATCACAACACCAATGTATGCCATTATTTGGATACCTTCTACTAATTTAGCATCTAAATCTTTCCAGTTATATAATCCTGAGAAGAAGAAAATTAGAATCCCAGCTAAAGCACCGAAAATCATTGATTCTGTATATGTTTGAACAATAAATGTTGCTAAAATTGCTACGCCAGTGACAATTAAAGGATATGGCTTTAACGTTTTCATTTCTTGTTCTTCTTCAACTTTTATTGTTTTATATGTTCTAGGTTTCCAGTAAAGAATAATTGCAATTATTAGACCAACAACATAACCCATTGATGGAATAAGCATAGCTTTCCAAATATTATTAAATTCTATATCTACGTTTGCTTTACCAAACGCATCAAAAATAATAGATTGGAAAATGTGGCCATAGCCGTATGGAAATAGAATATATGGGAAACATAATCCAAAGCCAATAACTGTTGCGATTAATCTTCTATCCATTTTCAATTCATTAAATAAGCTTAATAATGGCGGTATAAGAATTGGAATAAATGCTATATGGACAGGTATAATGTTCTGACTTAGCACTGAAATAACGAGTAAAACAGCGACTAACGTAATTTTTATTTTTAATCTACTTTTTTGTGAATTTTCTTGTTTCATAGATTTGATAACTTTTCCGACAATATAGTCGGTAATACCACTATATGAAATAAGCGCTGCAAATCCACCTAATAGCGCGTAAGATAATGCTACTTCTGCACCATCAACAATCGTTTTTCCAAATGTTGATATCACTTTATCAAGTGACATGCCACTTAACAAACCACCTGTTAATGCACCAACGAAAATACTCAACACGACATTAAGTCTCATTAAACAAAGTATAATCATTACAATAACAGCTACTAACACTGCATTTATTTCCAAGAAAATCCTCTCCGTTCTTTAACTCTCTACCAGGATAAAGTAAAATGATGAATTTATCATATCAGTTGAGAAATATCATGTCAATATATCTTGAATTAGTCCGAATTTTCAGAATAGAATAATATAAAAATAGCTTACAAAATTCACGGTAGTTTTGTAAGCTATTTTTATTTATTTATTTTTTAAGAAATGAAGTACAGTTGGTATCATTGCGCCTGTAGCACCTTTTGGTCCAAGGTATGATGCTTTTTCAGTTTCGCTAGATCCAGCGATATCAAAATGTAAATGTGGAATATCACCACTGAAATGCGTAACAAAGGCTGCAGCAAATAATGCTTTACCATGTTTATGCAAAATACAGTTAGTTAAATCGGCAACTTCTGAAGATTGAATATCGTTTTTCTCTTCGTCCGTAATGGGTAGTTCAAAGCTTACTTCATTTGAATACTTCGCTGCTTTTTTAACATCTTCAATATAACGATCTGCATCACTAGAGAATATGCCTGTCTTCCCTAAACCTAAAGCTGCAACTACTGCACCAGTTAAAGTAGCAAAGTTCATAATAAGTTCTGGTTTAAACTGTTTAACATAAGTGACAGCATCCCCTAATACGAGTCTACCTTCAGCGTCAGTATTTGTTATTTCAACTGTTTCTCCACTTAAAGCAGTGAATACATCATCTGGTTTCATAGCATTGTGAGATATCATATTTTCAGCTAAAGGTAACACAGCTACGACGTGTATAGGTAATTGTAATTCAGCGATTGCATTTACCATCGCTACAACATTACTTGCCCCACTCATATCGTATTTCATAGTTGGCATACCTGTTTTAGATTTAATTTGATAACCGCCTGAGTCATAAGTAACCCCTTTACCTACTAAAGCAATCGGATCATCATTTGATCCTTTATAAGTTAAAGTAACTAAGCGTGGAGGATTTATTGAACCTTTACCAACAGCATCTAATAAGCCAATTCCTTCTTCACGAATGGCTTGTTCATCTTTAATTGTGACTTCAACTTTGCTGCCATTAAAATGCTGTTCAATTTGTTGAGCAAAATAATCAGGTGTTAAAATGTTCGGAGGTGTTTGTGAATATGTTCTCGCTAAATTAATACTATCTCCTAATATTTCACCTTGCGCAATAAACGATTTCACATCTTCATGAGATGATGTAATAAAGTTTATCATTGTCTCAATATTCGCCGATTTATTCGATTTATAATGATCAAATTGGAATACAGCTTGTTTAGATAACCAACCAAAGCGATACAATCTTTCTTTATCCGTTACGCTTTGTGTTAAAAATGTGTCATCAAGCAAATTAATATTTTCTATTTTGTTGTTCTGTAAATAACGACTTAAATTACCATATATTACTTGATAGTCATTTTCTTTAATTTCTTTTAAATTACCTAAACCTACTGCAATTAATTTAATGACATGGTGATTAACGGTTATTGCTGAACTCGTAATTTCACCTAATTCACTACTTATAATTTGTTGTTTTTTTAAGCTATCTAACTGACCATTTAAAATGTTATTCACTTCATCAAAATTATGCATTTGATTTAAATGACTTGGACAACCTATTACAATTGGAAATTCATTTTCTGAATATTTTTCTATAAATTGAAATTTCATATTATTATCCCCTTTATTAGAACATTGAATAACCGCTTCTTCTAAGATTTCTTATAACAAATCCTGCAACAATCGCGCCAATCCAACCTGAACCGAGCATTAAAATGTCAGCTGTATGTATATGTGTTAAGCCTGTAATAAGTTTTGAAAAAGCTGTCGATGGATTTGTAAAGTACATAGTTGTCGAGATTTTATCTACAATTGCAAAAATAACAAATGGATAAAACACTACCATTAGCCAAGTAGCTTTTAAGAGCATATTTAAAATAAAAGCTATGCCAAAAAATAAAACGAAAAACAATGCCATTGATATGATAACTTGTGGTAAAGATATCATAACTAACCTCCTTTAAAAAAAGAGACCCGCCTAATAGCAGGTCTCTACATTTAATAAATAATCAATTA
>CABFOD010000130.1_pt1 | contig 11968 bp, 10 predicted proteins | sample 3521941 | NCBI WGS metagenome assembly CABFOD01 (sample SAMEA5312449, study PRJEB27640) | indoor metagenome | biome: indoor environment; feature: uncontrolled; material: polymer tiles stone | place: Germany | collected 2014-07-07
GAAACATTCTCAGTATTAGGGAATTCCATGAAAATTACATAAAATTGCAAAAAATATGGTGTGAAAAGATGTCGATAAAATTTATTCCGATATATCGAAAAGAAGAAAGGTGATTATATGTTTAGAAGAAATTTTGAGGGAAGATTTAACAATCACAGAGGTCATATGATGAATCGTGATGGCTTTGATTTTGGTAAAGGTTTTGGCGGTTATCCGGGAAGAGATCGTTTCTTTAAGAAAGGGAACTTACAATTTATTATTTTAAAAATGTTAAAAGAAGAACCGAAACATGGTTATCAAGTCATTAAAGATTTAGAAGAAAGGTTTAAAGGATTCTATGCACCAAGTCCAGGTTCAGTTTATCCAATTTTACAAATGTTAGAAGATAGAGACTTTGTATCAATTTCTAAAGATGGTAATAAAAAAGTTTATACAATTACAGATGAAGGCGAAACATTTTTAAATGAAAACATCGATCAAGATGAATTTACGAAACGATTAGAAGGATTCCAAAATGTTGATATTAAAGCAATGGAAGATGCACGAAATCAACTTAGAGATTTATTTAAAGAAATTATGTTAGCGGGAAGAGAAGCAATGGAAGATGATGAGAAAAAAGCGAAATTCGAATCATTTATAAATGAAACAAAAGAAAAAGCAAAAAACTTATATAAAAACTAAAAAGAAGGTAAACATGTTGAAAAGCAATAAAAATAATAAAGTCGCAATTATAGGTGGAGGTCCTAGTGGCTTAATGCTCGGTTTGTTATTACAGAAACAAGGGATTCCATTTACGATATTTGAAAAAGGTGAGCGCAATATTAATGGCAATAGAGGTGGTTCGTTAGACATTCACGAAGAATCCCGACAATTGCCGATTAAAGAAGCTGGTCTTATTGAAACATTTAAAAGTATGGCAAGATTTGAAGGCGAAGATACAAAAATTCTAGGACCAGATGGCACATTGTATTTTGAAGATGATGCAGAAGGTGAAGGCGGAAGACCAGAGATTGATCGTGGTGAACTTTGCGATATGATTCTTAACGAAATTAATCCAGAAAACATCCGTTACCATTATGAATTTAAAGCAATAGAAACGTTAGATAATCATAAAGTTAAAGTCACTTTTAATAAGAATGGTAAAATCATGGCGCTTGGCGGTGATCAAGCTATACTCGGGCAATTGAACGGTGATGGATCAATTAAAGTTTATGTCACTTATCGCATGCCTTATAAAGATTTAGATACGTATAAAGCTTTGTCACCTGACCAACTAAAATCACGTTTATTACAAGATTTTAAAGATTGGGATAAAGAGCTTTTAAAATACATTTCATACGCTGATGATCAACCTTTATTTAGAAGAATTTATAAATTACCAATTGGTTTCAAATGGGAACGACAATCGAATGTGACATTGTTAGGTGATGCCGCTCACGTTATGAGCCCATTCGCTGGCGAAGGTGTTAATACAGCATTATATGATGCGTATTTATTAGCACGTGCATTTAAAAATCATGACAATTTAGAAGATGTGATAGCAGCTTACGAAGATGAAATGTACAAAGCTTCTGAAGAACACGCGCAAGAATCTCAAGATAATTTAGATTTAATGTTTTCGGATAATGCTGCTATAAAAATGGGCAGTATATTCACAGATGTAGAACAAATGTCATAAAAATTCTTACTGTGTAGATGCTTAATTTACGTTATACTTCAATTAAGGAAGAACTGAATGGAGTGATAACATGGTCAATCAAAGAGATCAATGGTCATCTAAGATAGGATTTATTATGGCATCAGCAGGTGCTGCAATCGGTATTGGCGCAATATGGAAATTTCCTTATGTTGCAGGTCAATTCGGTGGTGGCGCCTTCTTATTGTTATTTATTATATTTACATTATTTATCGGATTACCGATGTTGATTTCGGAGTTTATCATTGGACGTGCAACAAACAAAGAAGCTGTTGCGGCCTATGATACGCTAGCACCTAAATCACCATGGAGAATAACGGGCAGACTTGGTGTTATTGGATGTTTCTTATTATTATCCTTTTACAGTGTTGTAGGTGGTTGGATTACAATCTATACAGCATTGGGATTAACAGGCAATCTTATATCTGATGGTACAAACTACGGTAAAGTCTTTGAACAAATTATAGGAGAACCATTTACTGTATTAATCGGTGTGTTTGTCTTTATATTGATGAATGTTGTTGTGTTAAACTTTGGTATTAAAAAAGGTATTGAACGTGCCAATAATGTATTAATGCCTTTATTATTTATATTCTTTATTATTCTTGTTGTGAGAGCAGTAACTTTAGAAGGTGCGTCTGAAGGTTTATCTTTCTTCTTTAGTTTCAACTTTAAAGATTTCTCAGCTGAAGGCGTATTATATGCGTTAGGTCAGTCATTCTTCGCTTTAGCTGTTGGATTCTCATGTATGGTTACTTATAGTTCATATTTAAGTAAAAAAGAAAGCTTACCAACGTCAGCTATGTCAGTATCGATTATGAATATTATCGTGTCTATATTAGCAGGAATGGCGATATTCCCAGTTGTATTTGCATTCTCATTAGAACCTACTGAAGGTCCTGGATTATTATTTATCGTATTACCTAATGTATTTGGTCAAATGGCATTTGGTTCAGTATTCTTAACGTTATTTTTACTGTTATTCTTATTTGCGACATTGACTTCTTCATTTAGTCAATTTGAAATTATCATTTCAGCTTTCGAAAAAGAAGGCAAAAGATCGCGTTCAAAAATAGTATGGATATTAGGCTTATTGACATTTATCGCTTGTATTCCGTCATCACTATCATATGGTGTTCTTGCAGATGTTTCGATTTTTGGAAAGTCTATATTTGATGCAACAGATTATTTAGTGAGCAACATATTATTACCAATTGGCTGTTTACTAATCGCAATATTTATTTCGTTTAGAATGGATCAAGCTATCGTAAAACGAGAATTCCAAATGGGTAATCAACTGTCTTTAAAATGGTTTAAATTATGGAAATTCTTAATGAGATATATCATTCCGATTATTATACTTATCGTATTTATTTGTTCGCTTTAAGTCTGTCATGAAATCCATGAAATGAGGTATAGCAAATGGAATTTAAACAGTTAAAATATTTTGTGGAAATTGTTAGAAATGGTGGTATGACCCAAGCTGCAGAACATTTATTTGTAGCGCAATCTACAATTAGTAAAGCTGTAAAAAACCTTGAAAACGAATTTGATGTCACGCTTTTTGATCGTTCACAAAAACACATTAAACTAACAGATACTGGCGAAGTATTTTACGATAAAGCGGTAGAATTCTTAACGCTGTTTGATCATTTGACGCTCGAACTGAATGATATCTTTGAAGTGCAACGTGGACATATTAGATTAGGTTTGTCGCCTATGATTAAAGTGGATCTTATAACAGATAGTCTCGAGAATTTTCATGGTAAATATTCTAACGTCACATACGAAGTTACTGAAGGTGGCGGTAAAGCGGTAGAACATTATATTAATAAAGATGAAGTAGATATTGGTGTGACGACATTACCAGTAGACTCATCTAAATATAACAGCGTGTCACTTTATAAAGAGGAATTGTTTTTAGTAGTGAATAAGTCACATAAACTTGCCAAGAGACATCAAGTTTCAATCAGAGAATTGAAAGATGAAGAATTTGTCTTGTTTCACGATGACTATTATTTAAGAGATATGATTATTGAGAACTGCAGGAAAGAGGGTTTCTATCCAAAGACAGTTGCTAAAATATCACAGCTTACCTTTATCAGCAATATGATAGAAAGAGGACTTGGTCTGTCTATTGTGCCACAAAGTATTGCTGAACAAATGAGTGATGATGTGACAATGATTGAACTTGAAGGTGAAAAGATATATTGGCATCTCGGATTAATTTGGAAAAAGGGTGCCTATGTTAACAGAGTTACGAAAGAATGGATATTATTTCTAAAAGAATCACTAATCAAGAAACAGGCTGGAACATAATGTTCTAGCCTGTTTTTTGCTTTGAACAATAAAATATAATCAAACTATTCCGAAGTGGAATATGTTAAATCGATAATATGTATTTTATTAATACTTTGAACCGTCCTATAATATTGTCTATAACGTCTTATTAAAAGGATGAGCGCATATGATTAAATTGTTTATAAAGATACTATTTCAAGTATCTCTCATATATATGATTACTCAAATTGGTAAATGGCTTCAAGAAATATTACATATACCAATTGCAGGTAGTATTGTTGGACTAGCATTATTATTTTTATTACTTCTAACAGGTATTTTACCTGAACGATGGATAGAAGTCGGTGCTAATAAATTAATTAATGTTATGATTTTATTTTTCGTGCCTTCCATCGTAGGCATTATGGATATTGCAGATCAGATTGGACCAGGTTATATCATTATGGTCGTGTTACTCATAGTGAGTACAAGTTTGGTAGCACTGTCATCTGGTTATGTTTGTGAGAAGTTTTTAAATATTAATAAAACGGATAAGGAGAATGCATCATGATTATACAATCTTTATTGATGGTACTTTTAACATTAGCTTGTTTTATCATCGCTAAGAAACTACAAATTAAATACAAACATCCTATACTCAACCCTGCACTGATTGCTTCAATTATGATTGTCACTATTTTATTAGTATTAGGTATGAATTACAAAGACTACATGGTAGGCGGTTCATGGATTCATCAATTTTTAGACTGTTCAGTTGTGAGTTTAGCGTATCCGTTATATAAATATAGAAAGTTGATTGTCGCGAACTTCAAAATTATTATTTCAAGTGTATTAGCTGGTATCATGGTTAACTTTGTTCTTATTTATGGAGTTCTCTTTTTAATGGGATATCCAAGTTCAACGATTGTCACAATTTTACCTAGATCGATGACAGCAGCAGTAGGTATTGAAGTGTCTCACCAAATGGGTGGAACAGATACGATAACAGTTATGTTTATTATAGCGACAGGTTTAATTGGTAGTATTTTAGGTAATTTTTATATTAGTAAAGCGAAGTTTACAAGTGATTTAGCAAAAGGTTTAACGTATGGTAATGCTTCACATGCGTTTGGTACAGCAAAAGCTTTGGAATCTAATATTGAAGCAGGTGCGTTTAGTACAATTGGTATGATTTTAACAGCTGTACTCAGTGCGATTATGTTACCAGTACTTTATTTAATGACCACTTATATTTAATGAGATATAGAAGGAGATATGGCAAAATTCATGTCATATTTCCTTCTTTTTTATATAAATTTATATTCGTGAAACATGTATAAAAATACATAGTAAAAGAACGTTAGATTCGTTACGTTCGTTAAATTTTAACTTAACACAACCGTTATAGCAATATTTATAATGATTATAAAATGAGGTTTATATATATTTATTCATAAGTAATGATGCTTTTCATTGTATGTAATTTGCATTTTTATTAAAACTTCTATATCGTCTTCATTGTGATTTAAATCATCGTGTTCATTAAAAATGATTATTTAACGATGTACATTAATCGACAACGAGGAGTGTTCAGAAGTGAAGAAACATAAAGTAATGGACTGGTGGACATTTTATGGGACGGTTGCAGTATTACTTATCGCTGTTATACCGATGATGGTATTCCCTAAAGCTAGTCAAGAAGTCATCACAAGTATCAATGATATTATTTCGGATTCATTAGGTGCATGGTATCTATTACTTGGATTGATTGTTTTTGCATTTGTATTATACATAGCGTTTGGGAAATACGGGAATGTCACTTTAGGTAAAGCAAGTGATAAACCTGAATTTAATAATTTTAGTTGGATTTCGATGCTGTTTTGTGCGGGGATCGGTTCAGACATTTTATACTGGGGTGTCATCGAATGGGCATACTATTATCAAGTGCCGCCTTATGGTGCAGGTAGTATGACGGATGAGGCACTCGAATATGCAACGATGTATGGCATGTTTCATTGGGGGCCAATAGCTTGGGCGATTTATGTGTTACCTGCTTTGCCAATTGGTTATTTAGTATTTGTTAAGAAGAAACCAATCTATAAAATCAGCCAAGCGTGTAGACCAATTTTAAAAGGTCAAACAGATAAATTACTCGGTAAAATTGTAGATATTTTATTTATTTTTGGATTGTTAGGAGGTGCGGCGACATCATTAGCACTAGGTGTGCCAATGATTTCTGCAGGGATAGAGCGACTCACAGGACTTGACGGTGAAAATATGGTTATGAGAAGTATTATCTTACTCATCATTACGGTCATCTTTGCATTTAGTTCTTATACAGGCTTGAAAAAAGGTATACAAAAATTAAGCGATATTAACGTTTGGCTAACATTCTTAATTTTAGGAATCGTACTGATTGTTGGACCAACGATATTTATTATGGAAACGACTGTATCAGGATTAGGAAATATGTTGAAGAATTTCTTTAGAATGGCAACATGGTTAGAACCATTTGGAGGTATTGGTGATAGAAAAGAAACAAACTTCCCACAAGATTGGACGATATTCTATTGGTCTTGGTGGTTAGTATATGCACCATTTATTGGCTTATTTATTGCCAGAATTTCCAAAGGTCGTACGTTAAAAGAAGTCGTATTAGGTACAATTATTTATGGAACTTTAGGATGTGTATTATTCTTTGGTATCTTTGGTAACTATGCAGTGTTCTTACAAATTTCAGGACAATTTGATGTCATTCAATACTTGAATCAACATAGCGCTGAAGCCACTATAATAGAAGTGATGCATCAATTACCATTTCCAAAAGTAATGATTGTCCTATTCTTAATCTCAGCATTCTTATACTTAGCAACAACATTTGATTCAGGATCATATATATTAGCAGCAGCAACTCAACAAGAAGTCATAGACGAACCATTAAAAGCAAATCGTTTATTCTGGGCGTTTGCATTATGCTTATTACCATTTTCATTAATGTTAGTAGGTGGAGAACGAGCCTTAGACGTCTTGAAGACGGCATCCATATTAGCGAGTGTGCCTCTAACTGTTATATTTGTGATGATGATGGTTTCATTTATCCGGACACTAGGCGGAGATCGAATTAAATTAGAAGAACGAGCTGAAAAATTAAAAGCAGTTGAACGACGATCATTAAGAATCGTTCAAGTACGAGCAGAAAAAGAAGACGATAACTTATAAAGAAAATTCCAACAAAATCTCATGATTTTGTTGGAAATTTTTATATCTTAATTTTTTAAAACAATCTAACACTGAAGTGTTCGCAACAACTATCATTTTGAATGAATAATTTCTTCATTAAATTGACTGAAAATTTAAAAAGAACAGTTGACATCATATGCTGTATCGGGTATGCTAATCATCATAATTTATTATTTCTTAGTAAACTTATCTGTTTAAAATAATTTCTAATAAAAACATTGATTTTAAACTTAAAAAGCTTGTAGAAATAAGCATAAGGAGGACGTTATATATCATGACCGAAGTGTTAACATATGAACGTTTTGACACTGATCCTTTTAAAGATATTGATATTGACGATGAAACTAAAGGTGCATATCAAATAATTAAATGGGCGTATGAACATTATGGAGATTCTATCGTATATTCATGTAGTTTTGGGGCAGAGGGTATGATTTTGATAGATTTAATATCAAAAGTTAAACCAGATGCCAAAATTGTATTCTTAGATACTGACTTACATTTTCAAGAAACTTACGATTTGATTGACCGTGTGAAAGAAAGATATCCAACATTAAATATTGAACTTAAAAAGCCAGATTTAACGCTAGAGCAACAAGCAGATCAATATGAACCGGCACTATGGACAAGTGACCCGAATCAATGTTGTTATATCAGAAAGATTAAACCGTTAGAAGAAGTATTATCGGGCGCTACTGCTTGGGTCTCAGGATTAAGAAGAGAACAATCTCCAAGTAGACAAAATACCGATTTTATTAATAAAGATGAAAGATTTAAATCTATAAAAGTTTGTCCTTTAATTTATTGGACTTGGGACGATGTATGGGCATATATCGAACGCCACGATTTAACCTACAATGAACTTCATGACTTTAATTATCCAAGTATTGGATGTATTCCTTGTACAGCTCAAGTATCTTCGTCAGGTGATTCACGTGAAGGAAGATGGACGAATTTCAACAAAACTGAATGTGGTTTGCATACAGTAAATAATAAACCTAAGTAATCTAATTAAGAGATTTATTAATCTTTTTTAGTATAAAACAGACTATTCCCATAAGAATAGTATTTAAAACTTAAATAATTGGACAGGATGAGGTGACATCTTTGGAATTATCAGTAACAAATAGCCCTTTTAATCAAGAGCAGTCAGAAAAGTTAAATCAAGTATTTGCAACACTTACAAATGAACAAAAGATTTGGTTGAGTGGTTACTTATCGGCGTCAGTCGTACAAGGTGGTCAAGCAAGTGCACCTGTAGTTGAGCAATCTACAGCAGTGAGCGGTGAACCTAAGTTTAAGAAGAGAGATATTACAGTATTGTTTGGTTCTGAAACAGGTAATGCTCAAGGTTTAGCTGAAACGTTAGAAAGTAAATTAAAAGAAAAATCATTCAATGTCAATCTTGCATGTATGGAAGATTTTAAGACTAAAGATTTAAAGAAAATAGAAGATTTATTTATTATCACAGCGACTCATGGAGAAGGAGATCCACCAGATAACGCAATTACGTTCCATGAGTTTTTACATAGTCGTAAGGCACCTAAGTTGAATGATGTGAGATTCTCAGTGTTAGCACTAGGAGACGAATCGTATGAATTCTTCTGTCAGACTGGTAAAGATTTTGATAAGAGATTAGAAGAGTTAGGTGCAGAGAGAATACATCCAAGAGTAGATTGTGATTTAGACTTTGATGAACCTGCTGAAAAATGGATGGAAGACATTTTAAATTCAATCGGCCAAGTATCAGGTCAAACAGCAGAAGAACCCGTTAAATTAGATGCTGAAGATTTATCAGCTACTCAAACGTATTCACGCTCTAATCCATACGAAGCAGAAATTTTAGAAAACATTAACTTGAACGGTAGAGGTTCAAATAAAGAAGTTAGACATATCGAACTTTCTTTAGAAGGTTTCAATGATTCATTTGAACCAGGTGATTGTATCGGCATATTCCCGAAAAATGATCCTGAAATTGTATCAGAGTTAATTGAAACACTTGTTTGGGACCCAGAAGAAATCGTACCAATTAATGATTCAGGCGATACATTAACTTTACGCGATGCATTAACTAATCATTTCGAAATTACAAAATTAACTAAACCAATCGTCACAAAAGCTGCGAATATCTTTGGTAATGGCGTGTTATCTGAAAAAGTTAAAAAAGATAGATGGATTTATGGATACGTTGAAGGTCGTGATTTTATAGATTTATTAAACGATTTTCCACCTGAAGATTTACAACCAGATGCTTTGCATCAAATATTGAGAAAATTGCCAGCTCGTGAATATTCAATCGCAAGTAGTCATCAAGCAGCACCTGATGAAGTACATTTAACGATTGGAGCAGTTCGTTACCATTCTCATGATAGAGATAGAAAAGGTGTTTGCTCAGTACAATTTGCAGAACGACTACAACCTGGTGATACAGTACCAATTTACTTGAAGAAGAATCCGAACTTTAAGTTCCCTAAAACAAGTGAAACGCCAGTCATTATGATTGGTCCAGGTACAGGTGTTGCACCATTTAGATCATATATTCAAGAAAAAGAAGAATTAGAGCTTACTAATAAAGCTTGGTTATTCTTCGGCGAACAACACTTTACGACAGACTTTTTATACCAAACAGAATGGCAAGGTTGGTTGAAAGATGGCGTGCTTGATAAATTAAGTGTCGCGTTCTCGAGAGATTCAGAAGAAAAAGTATATGTACAACACAGAATTGAAGAAAACAGTAAAGAATTTTATCAATGGATTCAAGAAGGTGCAGCTATCTATGTATGTGGAGATGAAAAACATATGGCTAAAGATGTGCATCAATCCATTTTAAATGTCATTCAAAAAGAAGGACATTATAACGAAGCAGAAGCAGAAGCATTTTTAACTGAATTGAAAAAAGAGAGAAGATATCAAAGAGATATTTATTAAGAGGGGGCAATATTGTGAGCACTCAAACTAATTTATCCGACAAATTAGATGAAATGGAACACATTAAGAATAGAAGTAATTATTTAAGAGGAACAATTAAAGAAGGTTTAGCAGATGAAATAACTGGTGCAATAGCTGAAGACGATACAAAATTACTTAAATTCCACGGTAGCTATATGCAAGATGATAGGGATATTCGTGATGAGCGTCGTAAACAAAAGTTAGAACCAGCATATAGTTTCATGATTAGAGTAAGAGTTCCAGGTGGTACGGCTACTGCTGATCAATGGATTGCGATGGATGATATTTCAACAGAATACGCTAACAACACAATCAAACTGACAACAAGACAAGCGTTTCAATTCCATGGCATCTTAAAAAGAAACTTAAAAAGTTCAATGCAAAGTATCAACCATGCTGTCATGGATTCATTAGCAGCATGTGGTGACGTTAACAGAAACGTCATGTGTAATCCAAATCCATATCAATCAGGCGTGCACAAAGAAGTAGATACACTTGCTACAAAAATAAGTGATCACTTATCACCTCAAACAGGTGCATATCACGAGATTTGGTTAGACGATGAAAAAATAGTCGATACGAAAGAAGAAGTTGAACCAATGTACGGTAAGACATACTTGCCAAGAAAATTCAAAATAGGTATCGCTGTACCACCATCAAATGATATTGATGTTTACTCACAAGATATCGGATTGATTGCAGTTATTGAAGATGATCAATTAGTCGGATTTAATGTGACAGTCGGTGGCGGTATGGGTATGACACACGGTGATACGAAGACATACCCTCAAGTAGGACGACTATTAGGCTACTTCCCTAAAGAAGAAGCGGTAGATGTTTGTGAGAAGATTTTAACTATCCAACGTGATTATGGTAATAGAGAAAACAGAAAGAACGCACGATTTAAATATACTGTTGATCGTCTTGGTGTTGATTTTATTCGTGAAGAATTGAATAAACGTTTAGGTTGGGAAATTGAAGAGGCGAAACCATTTGAATTTAAACATAATGGTGACCGATACGGATGGACTGAAGGAAGCGGAAAATGGCACTTTACATTATTTATCCAAAATGGACGTGTCAAAGATACTTCTGATTACAAATTGAAGACAGCACTGAGAGAAATAGCTGAAATTCATACAGGTGACTTCCGTTTAACGCCTAACCAGAACTTAATTATTGCCAATGTTGCCAAAAGTAAAAAACAACAAATTCAAAAAATTATAGATCAATATGGCATAACAGACGGTGAACATTATACAGGACTTAGAAGAAATTCAATGGCATGTGTTGCATTTCCAACGTGTGGTTTAGCAATGGCTGAATCTGAACGTTACCTTCCAACACTCATCAATAAAATTGAAGGACTTTTAGATGAAGCAGGTTTAAATGAAGAAGAAATTACGATTCGAATGACAGGTTGTCCAAATGGATGTGCAAGACCAGCATTAGCTGAAATTGCATTTATCGGTAAAGCGCCAGGTAAATATAATATGTACCTTGGCGGCGGATTCACTGGAAATCGTTTAAATAAATTATTTAAAGAAAATATTGATGAAGATGAGATTTTAGAAAGCTTAAAACCAATTCTGATTCAATACGGTAAAGAAAAAAATGATGGAGAACACTTTGGAGACTTTGTTATCCGTAAAGGCATAATTAAAGAAGTGCAATCAGGGCAAGACTTCCATAGTTAATCAGAAAATGGGGTGTAAGAATGGGGAAAGTATTCTTGGTTGGTGCTGGACCGGGCGATCCAGATTTAATAACGGTTAAAGGTATTAAAGCCATTAAACAGTCTAA
>CABFOD010000469.1_pt1 | contig 11842 bp, 11 predicted proteins | sample 3521941 | NCBI WGS metagenome assembly CABFOD01 (sample SAMEA5312449, study PRJEB27640) | indoor metagenome | biome: indoor environment; feature: uncontrolled; material: polymer tiles stone | place: Germany | collected 2014-07-07
ATGCATCGCGGTAAAGGGATGAAGTTTGTTGGTGACTCAAGAATTAAGTCATACGACAAACCAAAGTTAAATAGAGATTACTCAGAATTTCCAGGTCGTACAGAGAGTTTCTGGCCTGACTTTCTATTAAAAGAATGGATGACTGGTGCGGTTTTCTTAATTGCATACTTATGTTTAACAGTCGCGCATCCATCGCCACTTGAACGTGTGGCAGATCCATCTGATACTGGTTATACACCATTACCAGACTGGTATTTCTTATTCTTATATCAAATACTTAAATATACATTCGCATCTGGTCCTTATAATACATTTGGGGCAATCGTCTTACCAGGTATAGCATTTGGTGCTTTATTATTAGCACCTTGGTTAGATAGAGGACCTGAACGTAAATGGACGAAGAGACCATTTGCTTCTGGATTTATGTTAATTGCAGTTGCTATCTTATTCTATACAACATGGGAATCAAGTTATTACCATGATTGGAAACAACAAGCTAAGCAAGGTGAAATCGTATTCTCTAACTTAGATAAATCTGACCCAGTATATACTGACATTATCAAGTCAAACTGTACAAGTTGTCATGGTGGTGAGTTGACTGGGGGACAAGGTCCAAACTTGGTTGAATCGAAATTACCTAAAGAGGGTGTCCATGGATTTGTAGAAAAAGGTGCAGGTAAAATGCCGAGCTTTAAAGATACACTTTCAAAAGATGAAATCGATAAAGTATCTAAATACGTTGCAGATTTACATGAAACAGATGCAAACGGTAAAGAATTGAAAAAATAATTATTAAAGCCACCATTTTATGGTGGCTTTTTTCAAAGGAGTAATCTAATGGCATTTTGGAGATATGTAATGGGACAAAAGTCAGTGCTCATAACATTATTTATAGCAAATCTGCTCGGCACAATTTATGGATATATATGGTATGGTGGACAATTATTAGAAAGTAAATGGTATTTTTGGCCTTTCATCCCTGATAGTCCTACAGCAACTTTATTTCTAGTAATTGCTATTGCAGCTATTTATTTCAATAAGCATTTAGGATTGTTTGAATGTTTAGCGTTTGTGACATTAATTAAATATGGTGTATGGGCTGTCGTGATGAATTTATTTGTTATGATTCATTATGATCAACTTGTTCCTATGGCAATTATGCTCATGACTTCTCACGGGATCATGGCGATTCAAGCATTTATGTTCTATCCATTATTTCACATCAAAACTTGGCATATCATCGTAACAATGATATGGGTATTTCATAATGACGTCATAGATTATGTGTATCACCAATATCCTGTATATAGTATGTTAAGCCAGTACGAGTCACATATCGGATATTTTGCTTTTTGGTTAAGTATTGGCGCTTTTCTATTATTATTATATTTACAAAAAAATATAAAATTACGTTCGAAATATTTGACGTAACGGCCGTCACTCCGTAATATAATAAATAACAGGGATATAAAGGAGGAAGTTATTTGTTTTCATATATCATATATTTTATCATCATTATGCTTGTCCCTATGTACTTTCAATTTAGAGTAAAATCAACTTACAATAAATATTCAAGAGTACGCTCAACAAGTGGGAAGACGGGTAAACAAGTAGCTGAAGAAATTTTAGCTGCTAACGGTATTCATGATGTGGAAGTATTACAAGGTGAAGGATTCTTATCAGATCATTTTGATCCATCTAAAAAGCGTGTTGTATTATCACCTGCTAACTATCAACAACCAAGTGTAGCAGGAGCAGCAATTGCAGCTCACGAAGTTGGACATGCAATTCAACATGCTCAAGGATACGGGTTCCTAAAATTTAGAACAGCGCTTTTACCGCTAGCTAGTTTAGGAAGTTCATTATCATACATTATTATTTTAGCTGGTATCGTATTAACAGCAATGAGTAGTACATTCGGTACAACATTATTATGGGTTGGTATTGTGTTTATGTCATTCGCTGTTTTATTCTCATTAATTACATTACCAGTTGAATTTGATGCAAGTAAACGGGCAATGCGCCAAATTGAGAAATTAAATATGGTTAACGAACAAGAATATAGACATGCTAAAAAAGTTCTATCAGCAGCTGCGATGACATATGTTGCCGCAACAGCAGTAGCAGTAGCAGAACTTGCAAGATTTATTCTAATGGCTCGTAATAGTTAATGACTATTAAAGACTATCGATTTAAGTTTATAACTTATATCGGTAGTTTTTTTATTTTATAATGAATCATAAATTGTAGATTTAAATGTTCCATAACGTTCTATCAGTTTATAACATTGTCATTATATGCATGAATCATATATAATTTTATTATGTGAGTTCCTTTGTATATTAATATAAACGTAATGTGAGGAGGAATATTAATGGATATGAAAGAAATGCAAAAAGAAGTAGATACTTATATTTCTCAATTTAAAGCTGGCTATTTTTCACCATTAGCTAATTTAGCTAGATTAACGGAAGAAGTAGGAGAACTGGCAAGAGAAATTAATCATAGTCATGGTGAGAAAAAAAAGAAATCTACTGAAGAAGAAAATACGATTGAAGCTGAACTAGGCGATAATCTATTTGTATTAATTTGTTTAGCAAACTCATTAAATATAGATTTGACTAAAAGTTTTGAAGATACTATGCATAAATTTAATGTAAGAGATAAAGATAGATTTGAACGTAAATAAGTCATTATGGAGGAATAGTATGAAAATCGGTATAACGTGTTATCCATCAATGGGCGGTTCAGGCATAGTAGCGACTGAACTAGGATTGGAAATGGCAAAGAGAGGGCATGAAGTTCATTTTATAACGTCTAATATGCCTTTTAGAATGAGAGAGCCTGTGCCAAACGTTACTTTTCACCAAGTTGACGTTAATCAATACTCTGTTTTCCAATATCCGCCATATGATATAACATTAAGTGCAAAAATTGCAGATGTCATCAATGATTATGATTTAGATATTTTACATATGCACTACGCAGTCCCACATGCAATTTGTGGTATTTTAGCAAGACAAATATCTGGGAAAGATGTCAAAATCATGACGACATTACACGGTACGGATATAACAGTATTAGGTTATGATACATCATTACAAAGTGCCATTCGCTTTGGAATTGAAAAAAGTGATGTTGTCACGAGTGTTAGTGATAGTTTAAAAGAAGAAACATATGAAGTAATAGAACCAGATAAAGACATTCAAACAATATATAACTTTGTACAAGAAGATAACTTCCCGCAAGTTTATAATACAGATTTAAGGACGAGATACGGAATAGAAGAAGATGAAAAAGTCATCACATTTGTATCTAATTTTAGAAAAGTAAAACGTGTCCATGATGTTGTAGAAACTTTCTATAAGATCAACAAAAATGTTAAATCTAAATTACTGTTAATCGGGGATGGACCGGAATTACAAGTTGCTAGAGAACAAATTAAACATCTCAATATTGAAAATCATGTGCTTTTCTTAGGCAAACAAGATGAAGTTAATATTTTTTACCAAATGTCTGATTTAACATTGCTCTTAAGTGAAAAAGAAAGCTTTGGATTAGTGCTATTAGAAGCGATGCTAACGGGTGTTGTTCCGATTGGTACGAATGCAGGTGGTATAAAAGAAGTCATTAAAAACGGTGAGACAGGTTATACCGTTGATGTAGGTGACACGGATAAAGCGAGTGAATATGCAATTGAGTTATTAACAAATGAATCGTTATATAAAAACATGCAAAGTAAAATGATAGCAGACGTCCGCAAACGTTTCTCTTCGAAAGTAATTGCTGATCAGTATGAATCTTGTTACAACGATATGTTAGGAGTTTAAAATGAGTCCTTATCAAGTTTTTGAAGATGCTCGATGGATATTAGAAGTGCTAGAAAATAACGGTCATCAAGCTTATTTTGTTGGTGGTTCTGTAAGAGATTATTTAATGGATAAACATATTTCTGATGTAGATATAACAACGAGTGCTTTGCCAGAAGAAGTCGAAGCATTATTTGAAAAGACATTACCGATTGGAAAAGAACACGGTACGATTATTGTGTTAGGACAAGAACAACAATTCGAAGTAACGACATTTAGAAAAGATGGAGATTACGTTGATCATAGAAGACCAACATCTGTACAATTTGTAACAGACTTATATGAAGACGTCGCAAGAAGAGACTTTACTATGAACGCGATAGCTATGGATAAATCTTATCAATTACATGATTATTTTGATGGTTTAAGCGCGATTAAGAACAAAATCATAACAGCTGTAGGCACACCGATTGATAGAATGGAAGAAGATGCTTTACGTATTATGAGAGGTGTTAGATTCCAAGCGCAAACTGGCTTTAATCTCGATAGAGAAACAGAAGAAGCTATGCGTCAAACAGCGCATTTATTGGACAAAATTGCTATTGAAAGAATTGTCGTTGAATTAAAGAAAATGATCACTGGACAATTTATAAATCGTACCATTTCGACAATTAATCATTTGGACATGTTTAAACATATGCCATTTTTCAAACATATTCATCACGACACCATTTTCATACCGCTGCAATCCAGTTTTGAATTATGGATTGGATCTTTATGTTATTTATACGATTTAGAGTTTTCACGTTTATCGCATTTAAAAATAAGCAATCAAGAGAAGCGTGAAATCATTTCATATTATAATCTTTTAAATGCGTTTAAACATGAAGACAAATCAAAAGTAAACATGATTAGCTTAGTTTATTCATATGGGGACAGGAAAATGAAGGACGTGCTTCAATATATACGAGAAAATGAAGCGCAGCTCAATATACAATTTCACCCTACAATTATGAATGCTATTTTAGTAGATGAAATTTATGATAAACTACCTATATACGATAAAGCAGACTTAAATATCAATGGACAAGTACTGATGAGTGCTTTTAATAAAAAGGGTGGACCTTGGATTAAAGATACATTAAACAAAGTCGAACAAGCAGTAATCTTAAATAAAGTGAAAAATACACAAAATGATTTAATAGAATGGGTGCGAGAGAATGTCGAAATATAAACATGAAATTGTCAATTATTTATATCGAAATGATGAATACTTATCTGGTCAACACATTGCAGAGACATTAAATTGCTCACGTGTTACTGTTAAAAAAGTAATTGATCAACTTAGAAAAGAAGGATTTGAGATTGAATCCATATCTAATAAAGGTTATAAAATCGCAAAGATCCCTACAACTTGGCAAGAAGACATCGTTAATATAGAACTTAAAGATAATTTATTATTAAATCGTGCAATTGTTCAAACACAAGTTGATTCTACACAAATACTCGCTAAAGCTCATGTCAATGACACGGACAATCATTTTATTGTGCTAAGTGATGAGCAGACTAAAGGTCGAGGTAGATTTAATCGAGAATGGTCATCTTTAAAAAGCAAAGGGCTTTGGATGTCGGTCGTATTAAGACCAGATATACCGATTCAAAAAATGTCGACATTCAATTTGTTTATTAGTCTTGCTATTCAAGAAGTGATTGAACAACATTATCATATACAATGTAAAATTAAATGGCCTAATGACATATATATAGGCAATAAAAAAGTATGTGGCTTCTTAACTGAGATGATAGCTGATACGGATGGTGTAAATGCTATTATTTGTGGAATAGGTATTAATTTAAATCAAACACAAGAAGAATTTGATAAAGTTAATCAATCACGCGCTACGAGTTTAAATATAGAGAATGGTAAACCTATAGAACCTTATCAATTTCTGAGCGTCCTTATAAAAGCAATCGAACAAAGATATGATCAATTTTTAAATTTACCATTTAGTGAAATTAAAGAATTATATAAAAGTAAAAGTATGATTTGGAATAAAACACTAACTTATACTGAAGGTAATAAACAAATTGTTGGTCGTGCAATTGACATTCAAGACAATGGGTTCTTAACTGTGATATCTGAAGATGGCGATTTACATCAATTTATGAGTGCAGATATCGAAATATAGGAGAGATAATATGGCGCAAAGATACGCTGTTGTAGATTTAGAAACTACTGGAAACCAAATCCAATATGACGAAATCATACAAATTGGTATTACATTTATAGAAAATCATCAAATTATAGATACATATCATTCATATGTTAAAACTGATTTGGAAATTCCGTCTTTCATCCAGGCATTAACAAATATAAATGAATTAGATTTACAAGAAGCGCCTTATTTTGAAGAAATTAGTAAATCTTTATTTAATAAGTTGAAAAACTGTGTGTTTGTCGCGCATAATGTTTTATTTGACTTGAATTTTTTAAAGTCTCATTTCGAAAAATATCAATTGGAATTTGAACCGAAATTAATAATTGATACGATGGAGCTTTTTAAAATTGCATTTCCAAATGAAGAAAGTTATCAACTAAGTGAATTGAGTCAATCATTAGAAGTGGATTTAAATCAAGCACATAGTGCAGATGAAGATGCTAAAGCAACAGCTTTATTATTTATAAAAGCCATTCAAAAAATTGAAAATTTACCGATTGATACGATAAAGCAACTTTACTATTTATCTAAATCTTTAAAATATGATTTGAAAGATATTTTGTTTGAAATCGTTAGAACGAATCATGGGCAAGAAACAGTTTCTAGCAATATAAAGAAATATCAAAACATCCATTACTTAAAGCAAACACCTATTCGTAAATCTCACAATAGAGAGACGATTACAATTGATGAAGCATATGAAAGAATTCTTACAACATTTAATTTTGATTACCGTAAAGAACAATATCAGTTAGTACAACAGCTATTCGATTCATTATTGCATAATGAAAATGCGCTTATTGAAGCACCATTAGGAAGCGGTAAATCAATGAGCTTTGTACTCGCTTCACTGCTTTATTATTTAGAAACAGGTGAACATATTCTCGTATCTACGCATACGAAATTACTTCAAAATCAACTGTTAGAACAAGAATTTAATAAAGTATTGAATGCATTAAACCTTGATTTAAAAGCTATGATTATAAAAAGTAAAGATCACTATATTTCTCTAGGTTTAATTTTGAATATTCTTCAAGATGATACGGATAATTACGAAGCAACGATCTTAAAAATGCAATTGTTAGTGTGGATTTTAGAGACTGAAACTGGAGATATAGAAGAACTGCATTTAAAGGGCGGACAAAAAGTATTCTTTGAACAAAAAAGAACAACTTATGTTCCTTTTAAAAATGATATACATTACTATCAATTTATTAAAGAAAGTGCCCAAAGTGTAGAGATTGGTATTACGAATCATGCACATTTATTGCAACATAGTACAGAAGATACGGTATATCAGTTGTTTAAACATATTATTGTTGATGAAGCACACCGCATACAAGACTATGCACTTAATCAAGTGACGGATGATTTAAATTATCAACATATTAAATATCACCTCGGATTATTAGGCAAAAATGAACAAGAAAAATTGTTTAAACGATTAGATAAACTTGAAAATAGAAGAGTGATTGAACAGTATCCAATTAACCCGATAGATATATATCAACTTAAAAGAGATATCGAATTGCTACATGAGCAAAATGAAAATTTATTTGATGAATTGATGGCGCAAATCAATAACAGACAAGATTCTCAAGTTGGAGATGATCAACAAATTCATTATTTTTATGATATCGATATAACAAATATTTCGGAAATATTTAAACGACAAATCAGTACTATCAATCAAATCTTATCTAGATTCAAATCTTATACACACGCACATGTTAAAGCATTTAAAAAAGAATTGATTTATATTTACCACCAATACACTAAAATATATAACGTTATTAAATCTGGTCAAATACCTTTTGTTTCTATCAAAAAGATTTCTCAGAAATCGACGCTTTCACTTTTTGTGAAAAAAGAAGAGGTTAAAGATTTACTTAATGAAGTATTTATCGAGCAATTTAATAGTAATATATTCATTTCTGGAACGTTAACTGTAAATGAATCATTTACGTCATTTAAATCTATGTTCCCTGAAAATATTGATTTTCACACATACTACTTAAATGACATTTATGATTTAAAAAACCAAGCGACTTGTTTCGTTCCTAACCATATGCCGACTTACCAGTTCCATAATCAAGATGAATATATTGAAACAATCGTTCATTATTTATCTACATTCGTCAGTGAAACAAATCAAAAATGTTTAGTGCTGTTTACGAATTATTCAATGCTTTATCAAGCTTATCGTTATATGGAAGAACTTGAAGTATTCGAAGACTATGTATTATTAATGCAGCAACAACATTCACATGTATATAAACTTGTTCAACAGTTTAACCAATTTGATAAAACGATACTGCTTGGTACGCTATCATTCTTTGAAGGTTTTGATTATCAATCTTCAGGCATTAAATGTGTCATGATGACGAAGTTACCATTTATACATCAAGATGATCCGAGATACCATTTAATGAAAGATGAATTTGATAATCCATTTAAAGATTTCGTCTTGCCTGACGCTGTAACAAAATTCAGACAAGGTATTGGTAGATTGATTAGAAATAAAAACGATCAAGGTTTATTAGTATGCTTTGACCGAAGAATTTTAGATAGTAATTATAGTAAATTTTTCATTAATGCTTTAGGTGAAATACCCGTAATTGAAGGCGATATAGATAATTTCCAAGATAAATTAAGAAAATATCCAAACAGATAGCAGTTGTATGCATAATTTGATAAAATAACTATAGGTAATTTATTTGAATAGGAGAAATAATAATGAATATTACGATTAAACAAGCGAAAGATTACGTCAATCAAGAAGTGACAATCGGTGCTTGGATTGCAAATAAGCGATCTAGTGGGAAAATAGCATTTTTACAGTTAAGAGACGGTACAGGGTTTATGCAAGGTGTAGTAGTAAAAGCTGAAGTATCAGAAGATATGTTCAAACTTGCTAAATCATTAACTCAAGAAACGTCAGTATATGTAACGGGGACAATTACAGAAGATGATCGTTCTAAATTCGGATATGAAATGCAAGTAAGTGGCGTAGAAGTTATATCAGAATCACATGATTATCCAATAACGCCTAAAAATCACGGAACTGAATTTTTAATGGATCATAGACATTTATGGTTACGTTCTAAACGTCAACATGCTGTTATGAAAATTAGAAATGAAATTATACGTGCGACTTATGAATTCTTTAATAACAATGGATTTACTAAAATAGATCCCCCAATTTTAACAGGTAGTGCTCCAGAGGGTACGAGTGAGCTCTTCCATACAAAATATTTCGAAGAAGATGCTTTCTTATCTCAAAGTGGACAATTATATATGGAAGCAGCTGCAATGGCTCATGGTAGAGTGTTTAGCTTCGGACCAACATTTAGAGCTGAAAAATCTAAAACAAGACGTCATTTAATTGAATTTTGGATGATTGAACCAGAGATGGCATTTATGAAACATGATCAAAGTTTAGAAGTGCAAGAAAACTATGTTCAACATATTGTGACGTCAGTATTAGAAAATTGTACTTTAGAATTAGATTTACTTGAAAGAGATACGGCTAAATTAGAAAAAGTTTCTACACCATTCCCAAGAATCACTTATGATGATGCTGTAGAATTCTTGATTAAAGAAGGATTCGACGATATCGAATGGGGCGACGACTTTGGTGCGCCACACGAAACAGCTATTGCAAATCATTATGATAAACCAGTGTTTATTATTAATTATCCAACAAAAATCAAACCATTTTACATGGAACCGAACCCAGAGAATCCAGACACAGTATTATGTGCTGACTTAATTGCACCTGAAGGTTACGGAGAAATAATTGGTGGTTCAGAAAGAATCAGTGATTTAGAGTTAATTAATCAAAGAATTCAAGAACATGGATTAGATCCAGAATCATATAGCTATTACACTGACTTAAGAAGATACGGCAGTGTGCCACATAGTGGATTTGGATTAGGACTTGAAAGAACAGTAGCATGGTTAAGTGGCGTAGAACACGTTAGAGAAACTTCACCATTCCCACGTTTACTTAATCGTTTATACCCATAATAATACGCCCAATTATTGGGCGTATTATTTCTATTACAAAGTAGGTGAAAAAGAATGTATACTCGTGAAATGTTAAGAGAAAAACCAGTTGTTATACAAAGAGCTTTATTTAATCATTACGTAGAATTAGGCTTAAATGAAAAACAATTTGTTATTCTAATAAAATTATTAGATCAAGAAAATGAACGTAATATACAACCACCATTAGAAGATGTTCAGCAAGGAACAAGTTTGTCAATTCAAGAAGTCAGTCATATCATCAATCAACTTTCACAATTGAAATGTATAGACATTAAAATTGAAAAAGATGAACAGCATAAATATAATGAATTCATATCATTTGATCCATTGTTTGAACAATTGGCATTAGTCTTAAATGAAACAAAACAAGAAAACAAGGCAGAAGATCAAAACAACCAATTTAAAAAATTATTCCAAGAGTTTGAATCTACATTTGGTCGACCTTTAACGCCATTAGAAGTCCAAACGTTAAATCATTGGATTGATACAGACCATCATTCCAATGAACTTATACGAAGTGCACTTAATGAAGCACATAGTTTAGATAAACTAAGTATCAAATATATAGATAGAATTTTATTGAATTGGAAGAAGAAAAACATTACAACTGTTCAATCTTCAAAAGAAGAAAGCGAAAAGTTTAATCAAAACAAAAAATTAAAACAAAATGTTAATTCAATACCGATTTTTGATTGGGTGAACGGGGAGAATCCATATGATAAGTAAAAAGAAAGCATTAGAAATGATGGATGTAATAGATGAAATGTTTCCTGATGCTGAATGCGAGCTTGTACACGATAATCCTTTTGAACTTACAATTGCCGTCTTGTTATCTGCACAATGTACAGATGTACTTGTCAATAAAGTAACGAAGTCCCTTTTTCAAAAATATAAAACACCTGAAGACTATTTAAGTGTCAGTTTAGAAGAATTACAAGATGATATTAGATCAATTGGATTATATCGCAATAAAGGAAAAAACATTCAAAAGCTATGTCAATCATTATTAGATCATTATGATGGTGTCGTACCAAGCACACATGAAGAGTTAGAATCGTTAGCAGGTGTCGGACGTAAAACAGCAAATGTTGTCATGAGCGTTGCATTTGGTGAACCAGCACTAGCAGTGGATACACACGTTGAAAGAGTATCTAAACGACTAGCAATATGCAAACTTAAAGATAACGTACGACAAGTAGAAGATCGATTATGTAGTATCATTCCGAAAGAAAGATGGACAAAAAGCCATCACCAATTAATATTTTTCGGAAGATACCATTGCGTAGCGCGTAAACCAAAATGTGAAGCATGTCCTCTATTAGACGATTGTAGAGAAGGACAAAAAAGATTAAAAGCCGGACTTGTAAAGGTTGAAGGTGCATGATAGAAAAACAAGACTTTATAGAACTAGAAGAACAAATCGAACCATTAGTAATAAACAAACAACTGAAAAGTGATCACGCACACCAATTATTAGATCAATATTATGCGCTCATCATCGGTTATATCGAACAGATCAATCAAATAGACAAATTTGATATAAGTGAAATATCTAACTATCCAGTTATACCCATGAATTTTGAAGAACGATATCAATATATCAATGATAGAATTTATCACTTTATGGGATATAGACAAATGGTAACATTGAAAGAAGAATTAATTAGAATGAACGCGAGATATCAGATTCAACTTAAAAGAGCCGCACAACGTGAAAGCGGAGAATAGAAAATATTATAATCAAAAAAGCATCACATCCTTTGC
>CABFOD010000478.1_pt1 | contig 11834 bp, 11 predicted proteins | sample 3521941 | NCBI WGS metagenome assembly CABFOD01 (sample SAMEA5312449, study PRJEB27640) | indoor metagenome | biome: indoor environment; feature: uncontrolled; material: polymer tiles stone | place: Germany | collected 2014-07-07
GGTGCAGTTGGACAATTACAATTTGAAGTATTCGAGCATCGTATGAAAAATGAATATAATGTTGATGTTGTTATGGAACAAGTCGGTAAGAAAATAGCAAGATGGATTGAAAATGAAAAAGAGATAACGGACAATATGAATTCAAGCAGATCTATTTTAGTGAAAGATCGCTATGACGAATATGTGTTCTTGTTTGAAAATGAATTTGCAACGAGATGGTTTGAAGATAAATTCCCAGAAATCAAATTATATAGTTTGTTATAATTCACAAAACATTGTATAATAACAAAATACAACTAAATAGACCTACGACTTTGTCGAAGGGGAGTAACTTGAGAACTTAAAAATTCTAGCATATTATCGTCATTACGAAGTGGAAGCTTCCGGTAATATGGACATATTATAAATGTTAAGTGAGACCTTTGCCTTTAATTAGGCATGGTCTCTTTTGTTTTTTATTAGAAGAAAATGGAGAGTGAAAAAGATGGATCCGAGTTTATTTTTAAGTTACGGTTGGGTATTAATCGTATTGATTTTTCTAGAAGGACTATTAGCAGCAGATAATGCTGTTGTAATGGCGGTAATGGTTAAACATTTACCAGAAGATTTAAGGAAAAAAGCACTTTTCTATGGTTTATTAGGTGCTTTCGTGTTCCGTTTCATGTCACTGTTCTTAATTAGTTTCTTAGCTAACTTCTGGCCAATACAAGCAGCAGGAGCATTATACTTAATTTATATGTCTGTTAAAAATTTAATAGACTTCAAGAAACATAAAGACAAGCCAATTGAGACACCAGATGATATCGAAGGAAAAGAAGAATTTTCAGATTCTGAATATCCTACAGATGAAGAAGGTCATCATAAATTGAAAAAGGATTTCTGGATGACTGTATTAAAAGTCGAATTTGCAGATATAGCATTTGCGATCGATTCAATGTTAGCGGCTTTTGCAATAGCTGTTACATTACCAGCAGTAGGCGTTCACTTTGGTGGAATGGACGCAGGTCAATTTTCTGTTATGTTCGTAGGTGGTATGATTGGTGTAATCATTATGAGATTCGCAGCAACTTACTTTGTTGAATTATTAAATAAATATCCAAATCTAGAAGCAGCAGCATTTGCTATTGTAGGTTGGGTAGGTATCAAATTATTCGTTATCGTCCTAGCACATGATGAAATTGGCGTATTGCCACATGAATTCCCACACGGTATATTATGGCAATCCATATTCTGGAGTGTATTATTATTGTTAGTTGTAATAGGTTGGATAACATCAGTTCGTAACAATAAAAAAACAAATGAGTAAATAAAGAAGATATAAGCTGTCGACAAAGTTCAAAACTTTGTCGACAGCTTTTTGTATATAGTAGCGTAAAAATACATTTCTAAATTACATTGTGAAGTTCAATATTCATGGTTTTTTAAGTAATTAAACTAAAACGTAAATATATGTAAAAATAGGTGTATAATGTAGAGATATACAATGGTTTTATGTTAATAATTTTAATATTATATGGCATAATAGAAACATTAAGATTTTAGATTGAGGAGGGCAATAAATGTCACGAAAAAAGCATGTCATTCCTAGAAATGAATATAAGAGACAGCGACGTGAATTTTTTCATAATGAAGAGCGTGAAAAAAGAATCGAACAAAAGAGACAAGAGGATGAGATTAAAAAAGCTAACGAGTTAGAACTACAGAAGAAAAATGAGTTACGTGTGAGAGAAAATATGCAAAAAGCACGTATTGAAAAATTAACTAAAGAAGAAATTAAAAAACAAGAAGAAGAGTCCAAATCACACCCAACGATAGATTTGGATGACGATAGATTAACTGATTCACATAAAGACAGCATTGAGCATGAAAACAATATACAACCTGATTTAGATAAAAATATTTCTAATGATGATAGTGATGGAGATTCACAAAATATTGAATATAAAAAAGTAGACAATCAAAGTCAAGATGAAGTTGATAAACAACTTGTTAAAGATAATGACTTTGAAACTAATAAACAACTCGGTGCAATACATGATGAAAAGGTAGAAGTAAAATCACAAAACAAGAATAACTTTATAAATACGATATTATCTAAAGTTGAAAAACATTGGCCGATCATTGCGATTATATTAGCTATCATATTAATTTTCATTTTAGTGTGGAGCATTTTTCAAAATGTGAATCCGCCTAATGAAGGTCGAAAAACAATCGAAGAAAAGCAATCTCAAAAAGGTTTCCAAAAACCGATTACGAATGTGATGGAAGCGGTAGAGAAATCTAAGAGTTCAGTAGTTGGTGTTTCTCATGAGGATTCTGATATATCTAGCAAAAGGGAAGCTTCACAAAAGAAAAAAGAAGAAAATAGTGGCGTCGGTTCAGGCGTCATTTATAAAGTTGAAGATGATAAAGCATACATAGTAACAAACGCACATGTTGTTTCAAATGATAAAAAGCCAATTATTACGACAGCTAATGATAAAAAATACGATGGTAAAGTGGTAGGTACTGATCAATGGTCTGACATAGCCGTCGTAACTGTTCCAATTGAAAAGGATGCTAAATTTAACCCTATTAAATTTGAAGACTCCGATAATTTAATTTTAGGTGAAACAGCAATCGTCATTGGGAGTCCACTAGGACCAGAATTCCAAAATAGTATTTCAACTGGTGTTGTTTCCGGATTGAATAGAAAAGTACCTGTTGATTTTAATGGTGATGACGAGTATGATTGGGAAATTAAAGCGATTCAAACAGATGCAGCAGTCAACCCTGGTAATTCAGGTGGACCAATTTTAGATTCCCAAGGCAATTTAATTGGCATTGTATCCTTGAAAATAGATATGCCAAATGTTGAAGGCATGGCATTTGCTATACCGTCAAACGAATCAGCAGACTACATTAATAAATTAGAAAAAGACGGTAAAATTAAGCGTCCAGAACTAGGTATAATGGCTCAAAATTATACTAAATTAGGTTCTAATGAAAAATCTCAAATATCTTTACCTGGCAAATATAAATCAGGGATGGTTATTGCTGGGGTTACTAAAGATGGTAATGCTGATAAAGCAGGAATAGAGTTTAACGATGTAATTGTCGGCATTGAAGATACAAAAATCGAAAATAATCTTGAATTTAGAAAAGAATTATATAATAATCATAAAATAGGTGAGAAAGTTAACTTGAAACTTATTAGAAATGGTAAAGAAATAACGAAAACATTAACGTTGAAATAAATAGAGGTGACAATTTGTGTCCATTATAAAATACTTTTTTCAAAAAATGACGCCGCAACAAGGTATTGTATTATATTATTTGGGTGCAATCATTGTCGCCTTTTTATTATTGAATTTACCTTATGTCATTAAACCTGGTGTGAAGATTGCACCAGTAGATACATTATTTGTTGCGGTATCAGGTGTAAGTGTAACAGGGCTTACGCCAGTTATTATTGAAGATACTTTTACAATGTTCGGTCAAGCTATCATACTTATCATTCTTAATATTGGCGGTATCGGTGTCATGGCAATTGGTACTTTATTGTGGGTGATATTAGGAAAGCACATCGGATTAAGAGAACGACAACTCATTATGCTTGATAGTAATTCTAATGCTATGAACGGTGTTGTTAAATTAATTTTAGACATTGTTAGAACAATATTAATGATTGAAGTAATAGGTGCGATATTATTATCTTTTTATTTTTATAAAGATATAGGATCAGTTAAAGAAGCGATACATCACGGGATTTTTGCTTCAGTGTCTGCAACAACAAATGGTGGCTTAGATATTACTGGAGAATCACTTGCACCTTATGCGAATGATTATTTCGTACAAACAATTATTATGTTGCTCATTATGTTAGGTGCTATCGGTTTTCCAGTGTTAATAGAAGTCAAAACATATATGCGAAATACGATACCTAATTTTAGATTTTCATTATTTACTAAAATTGCAAGCGCGACATATTTATTCTTATTTTTATTAGGTACAATTGTGATTTATTTATTCGAGTTTTCAAATGCATTTAAAGATGTTTCATGGCATAAAGCAATATTCTATGCCATGTTCCAATCCTCTTCAACACGAAGTGCAGGACTCTCAACAATAGATCTCAGTCAATTTTCTGAAGCGACGAATTTCTTCTTAGGTGGTTTGATGTTTATAGGGTCATCACCAAGTTCAGTAGGTGGCGGTATAAGAACAACAACATTTATGATACTTATACTTTATTTAGTGAATTTTAGTAATGGTCGGACGACGATAAAAGCATTTAATCGAGAAATACACCCAATAGATATACAAAGGTCATTTGCGGTTATTTCATTAGCATTAGCGATTACATTCGTAGGTGTATTAACAGTTGTGAGATTTGAAGACGGTAAGCACGATTTGTTATCAATATTCTTTGAAACAATGTCGGCATTTGGTACATGTGGATTATCCATGGGGATTACAGATAGTTTACAATTAGGATCTAAAGTCGTCATTATGATACTTATGTTCATTGGTCGAGTAGGCTTACTATGTTTCATCGTAATGCTTGGTGGTAAGTCCACACCAGATAAATTCCACTATCCAAAAGAACGTATACAAATAGGATAGTAAGAAAAAGCGTCCGGGACATAAATGTCCTAAAAACTTAAAAAGAGCAGAAATTCAATTTTAAAATTGAATTTCTGCTCTTTTTTAATTGGGTGTGGTGGGAACGTGGTCTGAATGTTGCTTGTTTGGTAAGTCTTGCAACATTTAGCATGCACTTTACAAAATCGTAGAATATATATAAAAAGTAACAGCTCATTAGTTTTTCATGACTAATTAGATTTAACGATAGGAATGGTAATAATAAAGGTCGTGCCTTTAGACATATTGGTAAATACGCTTATTTTGCCTTCCCAGTCTTCAATTAATTTTTTACTTAAATAAAGGCCTAGACCACTACCGGATTCTTTAGTTGTAAAGAACGGATCGAATATTTTTTGCTGAGTTTCTTTAGACATCCCTTTACCGTTATCTTTAAATATTATAGTTGCTTGTTTAGTATTTGTATTTTGCAATTGTATGTCTATTGAAGCATTGTCTATATCAGTTAACGCGTCTTTTGAATTTTGAATTAAATTTATGAGTATTTGTTTCAATTGATCTTCTGATATAAATGCGTAAATCGGTTCTTCAAGTAATGTTAAACTGATGTTGATATTATTCTGCTCTAATTCATATTCTGAAAATTGTATGACTTCTGCAATTGTTTGGCTAATATCGACATTTGTATATGCCAAGTTAGTTGGCTTACCTAAATATAAAAATTGAGTAACGATATTGTTAATTCTATCGAGTTCTTCGGAAATGATATTAAAATGTTTATCTTGGTGTTCTTTATCATATTTCATTCTTGTAAGTTCGACAAAACCATTGATGCTTGTTAAAGGGTTTTTTATTTCATGCGCAGTGTTTGCTGCGAGTGTGCCTATTAGCCTTAATTTTTCATTATTAGCTTGTTCGATTAATTTTTCATGTTCTAATCTCTCTGAACGACTTTTAAATATCAAAGTTAAAATCGTTAATAATAAAAAGACAATTAAGAATATAAATATACTTGGTAAAATGATACGTGATATAAAATTGTATTGTCCTGTAATACTAATTGATACAGGTAAATTATTATATAAATATGTTATCGTTTTTGAATGTTGATGTTCTTTACCAACTTGATAAATTTCAGTGCCATCAATACCTTTTACCTGTATATTGAAACGTTTTGAAATTAATTTTATTTCATTTTTAAAAGCGTTCATATTTATTTCTGCAGCTACGGTATAATCTTTGTTTTTTATTTTTAATTGGTTTGTAAGTAGTAATGTACGAGGTCCTTTTAACGTTTTTTCTGTACTACTTAATGTTGAATTTTGTGAAAAAGGAAAGTGATATTTATATTTTTTGAAATCTTCTATAGATGTATAATCTTGTCCTTTAGAATCATAGACGACTTGTTTTTGATCATTCAAAATATAAATATGATCTATCCAACTATATCTTGTATGATTATCTTCTAAAAATTGATTAATAAACTTTTCATCATCACTATTTGATAAAATAGTCGTTAATGATTCGGAAATGCTATTGGATTCATTTATAAATGTACCGATTTTTAAATTAACTATTTCTTTAGTTGTGTCTAATCTTTGGTTAACTCTATTCGTATAGTTTCTGCTAATGATTGCACCAATTAATAAAGAAACAACAAGTGCAATAACAATATTAAGTATTATGATTTTATTAAAAGGTTTCATAATAGCCTCCCGTTTCTAAATACTACTTAATTGAGTATATTATGATTAACAATTATTGCCAACATAAATTAAAACACTTTATCATGATTCAAATTAGCTTTAAAAGACATAATGCTTTTTAAAAATGGTAAAATAAATAGAAAAGAGGGGGAATAACATTGAGGACGAATGAAATCATCACAATTGATCTATTAGCTACTTCTGACTTACATGGCCAAATAGGCAAGAGTGGTATAAGTGGTAATATATTAAAAATGGCTACTTATGTTAAACATAAACGTAAAGCCAATCACCATGTATTATTATTGGATAATGGTGGCATGCTGTCGGGTTCAATGTTTGCATTTTATTACGCTCAAATTGCACCTTACAAGAGAAATCCTATGATTAAAGTGATGAATGAAATGCAATTTGATGCAAGTGGTGTTAGCCCTGACGAATTCAACTTTGGGTTAGACTTCTTAAATAAATCTATTGCATTAAGTAGATTTCCTTGGTTAGCAGCAAATATTGAACATAGTAAAACACGTGAACCATATTTTACAACACCTTATACGATTAAATATGTAGAGGGTATAAAAATAGGTATCATAGGATTTACATCTAGTGGCCTTATGGAAAACAAAAATGTTGAGTTTGAAGATGAAGTGCTTGTTGGTGAGTCCATGACGACTGCTAAAAAATGGGTGAGATATTTACATGAAAAAGAAAGTCCTGATTTCTTAATTATGTTATACCATGGTGGTTTGCACACTTATACAGATAAAAATAATTATAGATCGTATTATAGTAATAATGCAGAAAGTATGACTAAAAGTACGGAAGGTGTAAATGTTATTATTACTGGACATCAAGAACATATCGTTGATCTAAAAGTTGAAGAAACACAGTTTATACAACCAGGTAAAGATGCTACAAATATTGTAGACATGTCAATTCAATTCAAGAAAAGGGCCAATTCAGTAGAAATTATCGATACGTCTATTAAGCACGTAGAAATCTCAAGTTATCCTGAAGATAGAGATTTATTAGAGTTAACGTATTTCGACCAAAAAGCTGTCCAACATTGGTCTGAACAAAGCGTCGTTGACGTACCAGTTGTGCTAGATTATAAACATTTAACGGACTTATTTATTAAACCGCATAAGTTCATGGAATGTATTCAACAGAGTATGACGAGAGCATTTAAAGAATCTGATTTTGTTTGTGCACAAATTGGGAATCCGACAGGTAACGGTTTACGTGGCGAGCTACAAGTTAAAGATGTCTATCAATCATATGTACATACTGATAAACCGGTCAAAATTAATTTATCCGGTGCTGAAATAAAGCGCATTATAGAAAGAACTGCTACAGCACTGTATAAAGAAGGGGACACGGTTAAATATAATGACCATATTTTAGAACCGACACTTATGACTGTATGGAAAGGTTTCGAATATACGATTGATTTGAGTAAACCTGTAGGCAGTAGAGTTAACTTAAATAATATTGATTTAGAAGCTACCTATTCAGTTATTATGACGGATTATTTATTTAGACACGTTAATAAGATCATTTCTGAATCAACGTATGAGAGAGCGAAAAAGACTGTCATCGAATATATGATTGAAGAACTGACGGAATCAAAGGGCAAATATGATTTAGAACATCATTTTGAAGTATTATAAAAATATCCCCAAAAAGTTAGCATAATTGCTAAAATTTTTGGGGATTATTTTATTAAATGTATTAGCTAAAAATTATAACGAGTATGATGATTGCTGCAATTTGAGCTACATAAGATGTTACGATTCTTTTCGTGTAGAAATACAATGTAGATAATATGAGTTGTGCTAAAAATATAAACATAAATATAGCTAAATTATCTAAATATAAAAATAGTGAACTAGATGCAAGGGCACTCACAACGATTGCAATAATAGGTTGTGAAAATTTCAGCTGTAACTGATTTTGTAAAATTGTTCTAATATATAACTCATGACAAGGTATAGCAATTACAATTGTTACAAGCATTTGCCACTTATAAAATACGCCAGCATGCATTAATTCTTTTAATAAGGATGCATATGACAAGCCATTATAAATTTGTGATAATAATAGCTGAAGTAGAACTAATATAATGGCACCAATAAGACCATATCCAATTGATTGAAGTAATCGCTTAGATTTGATGTCACGTTGATAAAAGACATAGCTAATGCCCGCAATCAGCATAATACCAGTATATAAGTACCAGAATACTTCTTTTTCACCTTGCATAATGAATAAAATAATGTGAAAAATAATGAAACTAGATATGAACCATATTAATTGAGGATTAATTTGTCTCTTCACTATTATCCCTCTTCAGAAATTATTGTATAACGCTTATGATTCACTACAGTTTTTTCAGGTAACTCTAAACTTTCAAAGTTATCCATAATTGTGATATCTACGATAACTGAGTTTTCATTAATTTTTTCAACTCTACCTCTTAATCCATCTTGAAACTCTATGATATTTCCAACTTCTGCGATTGTCATCTTATTCCTCCTAAATAATACTATGAAACATTATACTAAATAATACCCAGTTTATAAAGTATTAACAAATATACTCTATTTTAACATAAACATATCATACATATGATTAATCAAACATATGGTACTATAATACTTGAGGCTATTTGGGGAGAAAAGAAGGAGGAAATATAATGAAATTTGTAAGTAATAATGGTATTAACGATCCAATGATTAATTTAGCTATGGAGGAATATGTCTTAACTTCTCTTCCTAAAGATGATAGTTATTTCCTATTCTATATTAATCAACCATCTATTATTGTAGGGAAAAATCAAAATACGATTGAAGAAGTTAACCAAGAGTATGTTGAGAAACACAACATCAAAGTAGTAAGAAGAATTTCTGGTGGTGGAGCTGTATATCACGATTTAGGTAATTTAAACTTTAGCTTTGTTACAAAAGATGACGAAGACAGTTTCCATAACTTTGCGAAATTTACACAACCAATTGTTGATGCTTTAAATGAAATGGGTGTTAAAGCAGAATTATCTGGTAGAAATGATATACAAGTCGGGGAAAGAAAAATATCAGGTAATGCAATGGTTAAACAAAAAGATCGCATGTTCTCACATGGGACATTGATGTTAAATAGTGAAATCGAAGAGGTTGTTAATGCACTTCGCGTTAACGAAGCAAAAATAAAATCTAAAGGTATTAAATCTATAAGATCACGTGTCGCAAACATACAAGAGTTCTTAGAAGAGCCAATGGATATTGAAACATTTAAACAACGTATACTTACATCTATCTTTAAACAACAAGGTAGTGAAGATGTTGAAGAGTATCATTTAACAGATGAAGATTGGGATAACATTAATGAACTAAGTAAAAATAAATACCAAAAATGGGAATGGAATTATGGCAAGAATCCTAAATACAACTTTGAAAGAAGTCATAAATTTGATAGAGGACTTGTCCAAATTAAATTAGATGTTAAAAAAGGTAAAATAGAACACGCAGCAATATTCGGTGATTTCTTTGGTGTCGGTGATGTAAAAGATATTGAAGAAGCATTAATAGGTGTTCAACATCAAAAATCATCTATTCAAGAAGCATTAAAAGATATTGATGTTTATCACTATTTTGGAGATATCGCTAAAGAAGAAATTATTAATTTAATGCTATAAACAAATAAAAGAGACTATTTTTGAATGTTTTCAAAAGTAGTCTCTTATTATGTGTTAAATTTTAAATGACAACTCACGATTGTAAATCCTCCAACTGAATTAATTCTTCACTGTATTGTTCAAATAAAGTATTATTACGATTCGCAAGTGCTTCATCAATTAAAACCATTAATTCTCTTTTACGATTTTCACGTAAAGCAGAGTCAATCACAAGCTCAACTGATAAATCATTTAAGTTATTAACAAAAGTTTCTAAACTCTGGTGCTTAACTTGAGAATATTGTTTCATTTTAAACAACCCCTTGACTTTATTTGTTAAAATTATAGCGTATTTATTTTCTAAATGCAATGAATATTCAGAAATTTTAAAAAGTTATTTTATTAGTAGTAAATTTTGATAAACTAACTTTATATGTACATTATAATTTAGTATTTATAATATTCAAATTATTTTGCTCATAAACACTGTAGTAAGTTGTAAATGATTGTTAAATAGGATTTACAAAATTGAAAAACTAAAATTAAGGAGATGATCGGATGTATAAATTGAAAATGTGGGACCATGTGCAATTATCAGCACCATATGGATCAGAAGAGCGAGCTAGAGCATTTTACGTAGGGCAATTAGGATTTAACGAAGTTGAAAAACCAGAAACTTTAAAAGGTAATGGAGGCATTTGGTTTAATATTAATAACGTAGATTTACATATTGGCATTGAAGAAGATTTTAAACCTTTAAAAAAAGCGCATCCGGCAATCAATGTAGAAAATCTTGAAAGCTTAATTGAACATTTAACGAATGAAAAGATCGAATTTAAAACGGATAATAGATTTCCGGGTGCTAAAAGACTACACTTGTTAGATCCTTTTAAAAACAGACTCGAATTTATAGAAAAGTAATAGTATTTTGTAATTATAGTATTGACTCTAATCTAAATGTGTAATATATTTTATTCAAAGATATAGAAAACTCAAAAAACAACTTAGAGAGGAGCATGCTATGAAAAAGTATGTCATTAAACAGAACACAATGTATATAAGGGGTATCAAAGTAAATGAACAGACTGTTCATACTGAGGTTTCTGAAGCAGGTAAATCACCGTTTATAGTCAAACAGAAACCTCAAGAAATTATGAATCACTCCTGTCGCTTCTATGGAGAACATTTTCAAGAAAGAAAATTATTCACGAAACGCCTCACAAGTATTACGAGTAAGCCTCCTATTTTAGTATCACCTGTAACATCTACTTATTTCTTCTGTACACATTCCGAAAGATATACAGAAAACACATGGATTAATTTACTCTACGTTAAACATTTCACTAAATATAAAGGTGATAAAACTAAAAAATCTTTTTAGAGCAAGATCAAACCCTCGTATTTCCAATTTCATTTCACATTATCAACCATCAATATTTGAACTGCACATGTCTGTATTATAAGAATCATAGAAATAATATTTTTATCAAACAACTGAATATGCCTAATATCGACTTAACACAAGATGGATATAGTGTGTTAGATGTTATAAAGATGTATCTTAAAAATCATCATTAAAGAGTTAAAGTGAACATTAACGGAACATGTGCTACTAAAGTGTAAATGTTCCGTTAATTTTTTTAAGTTTACTCTTGAAAATATCTTCATGATTGATATAATAGTATTTGTGCTTGATAGAAAGCATATTATTCCACAGTAGCTCAGTGGTAGAGCTATCGGCTGTTAACCGATCGGTCGTAGGTTCGAGTCCTACCTGTGGAGCCATGGAGATGTACTCAAGTTGGCTGAAGAGGCGCCCCTGCTAAGGGTGTAGGTCGTTCTGCGGCGCGAGGGTTCGAATCCCTCCATCTCCG
>CABFOD010000098.1_pt1 | contig 11764 bp, 10 predicted proteins | sample 3521941 | NCBI WGS metagenome assembly CABFOD01 (sample SAMEA5312449, study PRJEB27640) | indoor metagenome | biome: indoor environment; feature: uncontrolled; material: polymer tiles stone | place: Germany | collected 2014-07-07
TTGCATTTGTTGGTGGGATTTTTGTTGTGAGGATTTGAGTTATGAGAGTATTCGAGGTGTGCGTTGTGAAGGCTTAGTTAAGTGAATAGACCTTCTGAGTCATGGTTCAAGTGCAGAATAAAGCCAAGAGATTGTCCAAGTCATGGCTTAAGTAATGAATAAAGCCAAGAGATTGCCTATGTTATGGCTTAAGTGCTGAATAAAGCCAAGAGATTATCTAAGTCATGGCTTAATTACTTAGTTAGGCTAAGACTTGGTTTTAGATGTGAATAAAAGATGAAATAAACGCACGAGATCACAAAACATCTGAGTTATCCCCCAACAAACTCACATCTCCTACATCCCCCTACTCATCCATACACCTTCTTACATAAATTGGCCTAAGAAATACCCCATTAATGTTCCGACGTAATTTCCGATTACATAACCTAAAGTACCGATGATTAAAATAGGTCCGACTAATCCTTGCCAACCTTTAGATATTGCTAATGCAGCTGCTGTTGTTGGTCCTCCGGCATTAGCGTTACTAGCTAGTAACATTTCCTCTATATTGAATTTGAACAATTTTCCGAAGAACAGTGTTATAGATAAATTGAAAATCAAAATAACGGCAACGAAAATAAATAATAATGGTGCTGTTTTGATAATGATTGGTATAGATGCTGGTACACCTATTACGACAAAGAAAATATATATTAAAAATGTACCGAGTTCATCAGAAGCGTTTAAATTCTCAAAGAATTTACTAAACATAGCTACTGTAACAAGTGTTAATGTTGTTAATAATAAAAATTGGTCACCTATAATACTCACTAATATTTCCATAAAGTGATTGTTTTTAGGCATGTATTCATTAACGAGTTCTGAAATTTTAAAACTTATCGCAACTAACGCAAATGCTATAGAAATCGAATAAGCAATATCTTTTAGACTTATTTCATTTCGTTTCCAATATGCTTCTGCTTGATTACTGTTTCCATCATCATTTGACGTATAAAGTCTTTTAAAATATTTTTTAACAAATTTCATATTCGGTAGCGTAATGAGTACAATGAAGTAGAACGCCATTACGCTATTATCGGCTACAACTGTTGCGGAAACTAATTCTCCAGGTGTTTGGAATTTCGTGCTCAGTGCTGCAAAATTCACACCACCACCTATGTAACTACCAGTCATCATAGCACCAATTTTATCTAGTTCAGGTATGAATTGATGAAGTAATAAAAATCCTGCTGCAACACCTACTACAGTACCTACTGAACTGATAAGAAATATAAATAAAAGTCTTCTACTTTCTTTCCATATTTTAAATATGTTTGATCTAAATAAAAGTAAAGGAATTGCTAATGGAATAACATATTCCCATACTTGATCATAAACTGGCGATTCAATTGGAATGATATTGAGATTGGATAATATCATCGCACCAACTAATGCAATGATAGCGCCTGTTAGTTTTGCTGCAAATTGATACCTTTGTTCTAAAAAGATACTAAGCGCTGCAATACCTACTAGAATTGCCCACAATAACCATGTTTCATCTTTGTTTATAAATGCATTTAATATCATGAAAACCAACCCCTTTTTATATTGTTATCAATATGATGACATAAAAAATAAGAATCTTCAAAATTAATTTGAAGATTCTTATACAACTTACGAATATGTGATTGGAGCTTGATTCTTAACTTTACCAATTATAAATCCAATAATGAATCCAACGATTGCAAACGGAATCCATTCCATTTGGTAAGTTGATAATGGTAATTGTTGAATAAATCCAATTTTAGCCCAACCCATTTGGTTTACAACTGATATTAATGAAATAATTGTTACAAGTGCTACTGATAATTGCTGTGCGATTGGTGGTGTACCAACGTATTTAGCAAGAACAATTAATAATACAGCTGTAATTGCGATTGGATATAACACTAATAATACTGGTAGTGAACCTTTAATTACTGTAGTTAAACCTTGATTTGAAAGGATGAAACTAATTAATGTAAAGATTGTTACAAACCATTTGTAAGAAATTTTAGGTATAATTTCGTGGAAGAATTCACTCACTGATACGATTAAACCTGTAGCTGTTGTTAAACAAGCTAATGCAACGATAATACCGATTAAATATTTACCAAATTCACCGAATGCTAATTGTGCGGCTGTTGTTAAGAGATATGTACCGATATTTTGACCGTTATCGTTTAATTCTTTAAGTGTCTCAGCTGAAACGTTCATGTGATTACCGATCCAACCTAATGAGATGTAAATAAATCCAAGTGCAATTGCTGCAATAACACCTGAATAAATTGTTTGTTTGAATAATCCTGTTTCTCTCGTTACACCTTTACTCTTAATTGCTGTAATAACAATTAGTGAGAAAGCAATAGCTGCGATAGCATCCATTGTTAAGTAACCTTCAACGAAACCTTTACCAAAGCTTGTTCCAGCACTACTATATACAGCAGTATCACCTGCAACAGATGCTTCTCCACCTAATGAGAAGAATGCTTTAATAATTAATGCTGTAATCGAAATTAATAGTAATGGTGTTAAAATCGCACCGACTTTATCAACCATTTTACTTGAGTTGAAACTTAAGTAAAAGACAATGACAAAGTAAATCAGTGAGAAAATAAATAAAGCCATTGAACTATTTGTATCAAAAATTGGTGTAATACCCATCTCGAAAGATGTTGCTGCTGTACGTGGTATTGCGAATAATGGTCCTATTGTTAAAGAAATTGCAACTAATAATACAATTGCAAAGACTGGATGAATTTTGCTTAATGAAACTCTGTATCCCTTGTCCTCAATTGAACCTGCGATTACACCAATAAGTGGCAAACCGATTCCCGTAATTGCAAAACCAAATATAGCTGGCCAGAAGAAATGACCGCTCGATAATCCTAATGCTGGTGGGAATATTAGGTTCCCGGCACCAAAGAATATCGCGAATAACATAAACCCTACTACAAAAATATTCTTGTTCATATATTTTACTCCTTTTGCGTCTAACAATAATTTATATTTTATCATTGGAGTTTGTTTTCGTCTATATGAAATTTCTGAAAATTTAAAAAAGAATGCTATTATTTAGGTTTGTTAATTATATAGATTGCAACAGTAATTTTTTCAATAACGGAGCCAATTGGTATGGTAAATTTTCAACACCTTCAACAAATAAACTTTGTTTACCATAGATGTTATGAACAGTCTTTTTCGTGGCTTCATCAATTAGGTCTTGATTAAGGAATACATTAAAGACATAAATCCCTTGTTTATCTGCTTCTATCACAGCTTCATGTGTATCTATAATGCCGTCTTCTGCATAATCAAAAGCTGAAGGTTCCCCGTCAGAAAATACAATTAAGAATTTTTGAGACTCAGATCTTTGAAGTAAATGTTGAGTTGCAACTCTTAATGCGACACCGTCTCTATTATCATCTTGAGGTTCCAACGTCATAATTCTTGCATCATTCTGTTTAAGTGTTGATTCATTATATAAGATAAGTTCTTCAATAGTGTTAGGTTGATTTAATTTATCAGCTTCAAAAGCATCCTCACTAAAACCAAGAATTTCATGTTTAATATCTAAATTTTTCAGTGTTTCATGGAATAAGACGACACCTTTTTTAGTTTCTTCCATTTTGTCATGCATACTTGCTGATGCATCAACTAATAATGTGAATGTTGCATCTAGTTTTCTGCTAAATGCATCTTTTTTGAAGAATAGTTTATATTGATCATCGATAAACCAATTTAGAAGATTTTTTTGTAATCGACCTTTAGTTAAGTTCTCTCTTATATCACTATATTGATGATTCATTGATTTTTGAATAATGCTCGTTAAGTCTTTTATTTCAAATTGAACACTATCGACAGCTTCTTTATATGCTTCCATATGAGCTGGTAAAATATCTGGTCGATTGAAAGTAAGAGAAACATTTTGATTAATACCTTTAAGTTGATATTGTTGGTTAAGACCTCGGGCACCGCCCTCTTCATCATCTAAAGTATTGTTAGAGCCCTTACCTTTTTTCTCCATCATATCCGTCATATCATCGCCAGCGTCACCTTCTCTATCGTTATCTGTCAGAATGTCGCTATTTTCGCCTTCGTGAAGTTCCATTTCTAAATAGGATTTACTGTCAGTTTGACTGTCGTTCGTCTTTGTTTCAGCATCTGCAGTTTCAATATCGTCTGGATCATGTTCTTGTTCATGACTTTGATCAGTGTTAGCTGCATCTTGACGTTTTAAATCTTCTAAAGTCCATTCTTTTTCATAAGAACGATAAATACGCTCTGGGATATGATAATACTGGTTGAGCATATCTTCTTTTAATAAATAATCCACTAAAATCATGATACTTACAGCTAAATCATAACTATCTTCAGATGATTGCAAGTTGAATATTTGCGTTAATCGATTAAACACTTGTACGAGTGCATCATCAAAATCATCATTTATTGAAATATTGTTGATGAAATTTTCGTTTAAAATAGCATGTTCTATTGCTAAAAATAATAAGTCTGTATAAGTTGTCTTCGTTTGATAAACATGAATTTGACTATTATTTTGTTTGATTTTGACGTTCAATCTATGCTTAAACAACTTTTTAGTGACTGGACGTTTAGACATAATCAAATTTGATAGACGGTATTCTTCAATAAGCATAAATAATTGTTTGAAAAAGCTCATATGATCAAATGACTCATCTAATACTTCTTTATATATAGCTGGGTCTGTATGTTTAAATCCTAAAGTATCTAACATTATGTCGGATTTTAGCCCTGCATTTATAATGTGTTCAGGTCGATGTAACCATGTGAAACTAACATTACATGTATTGTTGATAGGATCATAGTGTTGGAATTTTTGGAAAGAAACTTTAACGTTTGGATCTTCAAGTAATAATTTTGCTAAATCAGTTAACATCATTATTTGTTGTGCATCGATTTGTTCGTCATTAAATAATATAAAACGATCACTCATGATATTCTCCTTACTCGAAAATTAATTCAATTGCATTTTGTATAGCTTGTTGTTCTCTTTCGTCGTCTATTTTGTCTATAATGGCACGTTTAATCGCACGTCTAACTGGAATAACAGTTGCTAAATCAGCTAAGTCAATCAATGCTCTTATACTCGCTGATTCTTCTGAAATTTGACCTTGGCTCGACATAATGCGTAAATCCTTATTAAATTGAACAATTGAATCGATGATTTCATCATCTTGTAATGCACTTTGTTCTTTAATAATCATTTTTAATGTTTCGCCATCTATATAATCAATATCTAAGACAACGAATCTGTTTTTTAATGCTTCGTTCATTGGTAATGTTCCGATATAGCCTACGTTGATTGCGGCAACGACTGAAAAACCTTCTTTAGCTTGTACGACTTCACCAGTAAATGGATTTGTTAACGATCTTCTAAAGTCTAATACACCATTTAAAATAGGTAACGTTTCTGGTTTCGCCATATTGATTTCATCGATATATAAAATGTCACCATTCTTCATAGCTTTAATAACAGGTCCATCGATAAATACAATTTGTTGATGACCTTGTTCATTTGTTTCAATTGTTTTGAAACCTAATAAACTTTCTGCATCTAAATCTACAGAACAGTTTACAGAATGCATCGGTTTATTTAAATCTCTCGCAAGTGTTTCAGCAAGTTTCGTTTTCCCTGAACCAGTCGGTCCTTTTAAAAGTATATTCTTATTAAGCTTTATCATAGACAAAGCGTCATCATATATAGTTTCGTCGTTGTTTAAATATTTATTAAAATTAGCCATTGTGTTCTCCTTTAGTACATTTTATAAACTTAAAAAAGAGTCCGGAACATATAGATGTATCAGACTCTTATCGTATATTTATACTTCTTTAAAGTATATTTTGTAGTAGCCGCCAACATGTCCAGAATTATCAATGATTTGATAATATTCTTCTGTTTCATTAACGACATCATATGTTTTACCTACTGTTAACATATCAGATACTTTAAATTTTTGTGCATCTGTATTTGTAACTTCTACTTGTTTAATAACGTGATTTTCTTTCCAAGTTTCATGTAACATAAATAAACCGCTCCTTTAATTCACTGTGTCATATGTAATTGTAATGATGATGCCAGTTAAATCACGCACATATAACGAAATTAAGCCGGCTTCATGTTGAATAATATGATGTTCCATTTCAATTTCTTTAACGTGATTAACTATTTTTTCAAAATGATCGATATCATCAATGGAGATTGCTACTCTTTCGATAGGTGGATTTAATGACTCAATTGCATCTGGATAATCAATCAAATGTAACTCTCCGCCATTTCCACCAGCACCGACTTTAAATACGATAGCTGACTCATCATCTATTGTCTTGTATTCAGCAAACAATTGCAACTCAAAAATATTATTTAATAATGAGCCAGTTGCTTGAGTCTCAGGTGATTTAACCATGACCGGTCCAATTCCTTGAATTTGATGAATGGGACTAATTGGACCACCATCATAAGCAGTTCCAAGAGGTACACCGGAATTTTGTTCATCAGAAATAAGATGTAACGCATGTCCATTATTATCATAAAATTTAAATAGGTGCTTACCATTTAATTGTTGCACAGACTCATATTTAACTTTATGATCATCAAATTGTTGTTTATATTCATATAATGCGTAATCAGTCGGTACACGTAAAGCAATCCCGTGAAAATGCGTATCTAATTGATCTGAATCACCAGAATATTGCTTGAAAATCAGTCTCGTACCAGGTGCAAGATTTGCATCGCCGATATGTAAGATATTCTTTTCATGGTTCATCAAGGTATTAAGCCCTAAAATATCTTTATAAAATGACTCTGTTTCTTTAATATCAAAAGTCCATAATGTAACACTTCGTAGTCCATTCATGAATATCTCTCCTATATATGAATTCCTATAAATTATATCAAATAAATTCAAAGTATGACAAATCAATCAAATTGAGAATAATGAAAAATATATTTTTGGGTTGTATGGGCGCCGTTACGAACAAGTTTAGTTGAAAGTGTTCATAAGAGTCGCAGTATTTACACTTCTTTTGAGTTTTGTAAATAAGAACCCCGTTATTAGCAGTTCTGGCCAAAGGTGCAAATACTGATACCGTTATTAGCAGTTCTGGTTCAAAGTGCAAATACTATCGATCTATCTTAACTTTTATTAGTATTCTCGGCAAAGAATTCCGAAATTATTTTTAAAAAGAGCTCCGGTGATTCAAGGTTAGCTAAATGTGCAGTATTAGGTATTATAATATTTTTTACATTTGGGATTTCTTTAATCATAACCTCAGCGATTTCTAGAAAATCTGGTACATCACATTGACCATTAACAATCAATACAGGTATCTCAATATTATTTAATTGTGAGATATTATCTTCAACTTCTATTTCTTCAGAAGAAACATTAGGTTCACCTTTAGTTAAAATTTTTCGCTGCATATCCATAATCAATTGCTTCACATCTGGATTAATGATTTCTGGTGATCGATTTCTTTGTATCCAAGTCGCATAATTATACTGTGCAGTTTCTTCTATTTTCCCTTCATCTATTAATCTTTCTTCTTTTTCTTCATAATTTTGTAAGAAAGTAGATGCATTCCAACCACTTATAGCTGGAGACAAAAGCGCTAAACTCAGACACTTTGCAGGGTTTTCTAAATAAAAATCAAGAGCTATTTTTCCACCAAATGAAGCTGCTAAAATATGTGTATGATGAATGTCTAAATGTATAAGTAGTTCATTTATAATTAGATTATAATTGTAACTTCCTTCAGTAAAATCACTTAACCCAAAGCCAGGAAGATCAAACCTGACTACTCGATATTTTTCAGACAGTAAGTTGAATTCGTTATCCCACATTCTTGAATCTACAATTCCGGCGTGAATTAATAATAAATTTTCGCCATTACCTTTTGATTCATAATAAATATTAGCTCCAGTTGCATTAAAAATTCCTTTAAGCTCATTAGAATGCATAATATTCTAACCTCCGATTTATATAAAGAATGTCCAGCTGATAAAATATATCTTGGTAATTCTACCATTAATATGCAAGATAAGCACTTAATATAAAAGTACATAAAACGAAAAAAATACAACGACGATTTCCGCCGTTGTATTTTCCCATAATCCTAAATTAAGATTTTAATAATAAATCTTCTGGATTTAGGTAGTATATATATTTCATTTATATTTGTTAAAATGTTTTAGTGAAGTGGTTTATAAGTAATCTGTTTTATATAAATATCTATTATCATTTAATACTTTGGGGGATTTCGGTAAATTATTCAATCCGTTTAACCTTTTCCCATTCCTGTTTCAAATAAAATGTGATTATCTTTATAAATTCATCAAGTTCATTTGATGTTTCTTTTATATCATCATTGAATTCTTCTCCGATTTCATTAATTTGTAATAAATAATCTTGTGGAGATTTGTTCAAATATTCCTTATTGATATTCTCTTGCCATGTTTTTCTTAATTCTTCAACATTAAACTCATTTGAAAGACTTATTAATTTTTTAATATTTAGTAGTTGATTAGTGTGTTCAGCTACTAAATCACTACTTAATTCCCTTACTTCTTTAATCCATTCCATTCTTGATTTTACTACGACATCTGCTTTTAACTTCATGTCATTTATTTCTTTTTCGTGTTTCATTCTTTTCCTATTTGTAAATTGTGATAGTGACCAACCTACGGAGCCCCCTACTATAGATGCAACAATAGGATTTGACAATATTGACCAATCAACTGTCATTTTGCCCACCTCTTTTTTATATTTTGTTTAATAGTATTTTTAAATAATTTTACCACTTTAATATATTAATAGCACTAGGTATTTAATTAAATATTGATAGAGGTGTGCTTAATTTAAAATTCAACATTGTTAATCAATTGTATTGTTAACCCATTATCTATTTTTCTTACTCAAACGTTCTTCCATTTGTTTGTTTTTATCCTTATTGTGTTTCAATGATTCTTTAATTTGAGCCTTTTTCTTTTCGACTCGTGCTTTCGTTTCTTCGTAGTTCTCATCTTCTGCCGCACGTTTTTCATAGTAATACGCGTCTTCTTTCCAACGTTCATGTATCGATTTCCCCATATTATCCCCCATTTAAAATTATTGTTTTAATTAAATACTTTCTTTATAGTAAGCCATTTTCAACTAAAAATAAAACCCCAACTCAGAATTGAGATGATTCATAAAATGAAAAAATACAACGACAATAAATGTCGTTGTATTTTCCCTTAATCCTATATTAAGATTCTAATAATAAATCTTCTGGATTTTCAATTAAGTCTTTAATTGTTTTTAAGAATCCTACTGCTTGTTTTCCATCAATAATTCTGTGGTCATAGCTTAACGCGATGTACATCATCGGTCTATTTTCCATACGATCTTTATCAATTGCAATTGGTCTTGTAACAATTGAGTGCATACCTAAAATAGCAGCTTGTGTACCATTGATAATTGGTGTAGACATTAATGAACCAAATACACCACCATTAGTTATAGTGAATGATCCACCCATCATGTCATCTAAGCCTAATTTTTTGTCTTTAGCTTTAACAGCTAAGTCTACGATATCTTGTTCGATTTCAGCGAAGTTTTTCTTGTCACAATCTTTAACGATTGGTACTACTAAACCTTCTTCTGTAGAAACGGCAATACCGATATCATAGAATTGTTTAAGTACTAAATCAGTACCATCAATTTCAGCATTTACATCAGGATATTTCTTCAATGCTGCAACTGCTGCTTTAGTGAAGAATGACATGAATCCTAAACGAGTACCGTTATGGTCTTCTTGGAATTTTTCTTTCTTACGTTTACGTAATTCCATTACGTTAGTCATATCAACTTCATTAAATGTTGTTAACATAGCTGTATTATTAGATACTTCTAATAATTTCTTAGCTATTGTTTGACGTCTACGTGATAATTTCTCACGAACAACAGGTTTAGAAGGATTGTCATTAGATTTAGCTTGTGCTGGTTGGCTTTTCTCAGCTGGTTTAGCTTGTGGTTGAGGTTTAGCTGCACTTTCAACGTCTTCTGGACGAATAACGTCTCCTGCCTGAGTCTTAACCTTGCTTAAGTCGATACCTTTTTCACGTGCTAAACGACGTGCTGATGGTGTTGCTTGAATTCTTTCATTTGAAGATGCTGTTTCTTCTTTAGCTTCTGTAGCTTCTGGTTTACCTGCATCTTCTTTAGATGGTTCTTCTTGCTTTTCAGGTTTAGCATCGTTTGAAGCTGGTTGTGCTTCTCCGTCTGAAACGACTGCAATGACTGAACCTACTTCAACAGTATCGCCTTCTTCAGCTTTGATTTCAGTTAGAACACCTGCAACTTCTGAAATGACTTCAACATTTACTTTGTCAGTTTCAAGTTCGACGATATTTTCGCCTTTTTCAACTTGGTCACCAACTGATTTGAGCCATTCTGAAATTGTTCCTTCTGTAATTGATTCTGCTAATTCTGGTACTTTTACCTCTGACATGATTCTTTTCCCCCTAATTATGTTTTAAAGCTTCTTGGATTACTTTACTTTGTATAAGTTTGTATATTTCGCCGTCGCCTTCTGCAGTTGAAGAACGTACTTTACGACCGTGATATTCAAGCTCTACTTTGCGATCTTCTAGAATGTCTTGAAGTTTTAAGCTAACGAATGACCAAGCACCTTGGTTTTTCGCTTCTTCTTGAACCCAGCGAACTGTTTCTAGATTTCTGAATTCAGAAAGAACGTTCTTTATCTCTTCTTTAGGGAATGGATAAAGTTGTTCAAGTGCAATTAGACAAAGTTCATCGTTAGGATTTTTTTGTAATTCAGTTTTTAAGTCAATAAACATTTTTCCTGATGAAATAATAACTTTCTTAACTTTAGTCTTCTTATATGGTTCAACTAAAATTGGTTCAAATTGTCCTTTAGTGAATTCTTCAATTGGACGTGAAACAATTTTATTTCTTAATAAGCTTTTTGGTGACATTAAGACTAATGGTCTCATTTTATCTGTGTTAAGATATTTTGCATGTCTTCTTAATAAGTGATAATAGTTAGAAGCACTTGTTAAGTTTGCGATTGTCATGTTGTTTTCTCCAGCTAATTGTAAAAATCTTTCCAATCTTGCTGATGAATGTTCAGGACCTTGTCCTTCATTACTATGTGGTAAGAATAAAGCTAAACCACTCTTTTCTCCCCATTTAGCATTACTGTTAGATAAGAAGTTATCGAATATCATTTGTGCCATATTTGCAAAGTCACCATATTGTGCTTCCCAAATATTAAATGATTGTGGATGATCAACATTATAACCATATTCAAAACCAACTACTGCAGCTTCAGATAATGGTGAGTTATGAATATCGAATGATGCTTTACCATTCGGTACATGATGTAATGGAATGAATAACTTACCATCTTTCTCATCATGTAACACAGCATGTCTATGTGCGAATGTTCCACGTTCTGAATCTTGTCCAGTTAATCGAATTGGTGTACCATTTTGTAAAATTGTCGCAAATGCAAGTTGTTCAGCATGTGCCCAGTCTACAAGACCGTCTTTTTCAAATGGTTCACGACGTCTATCTAATACTTTGTTTAACTTCTTGAAGACTGTGAAATCTTCTGGATAATCAAACATTGCATCATTAATCGCTTTTAATTCTTCATAAGTAGCGTTTGCTAACTCATAATCTTGTCCTTCACTGATGTT
>CABFOD010001078.1_pt1 | contig 11764 bp, 9 predicted proteins | sample 3521941 | NCBI WGS metagenome assembly CABFOD01 (sample SAMEA5312449, study PRJEB27640) | indoor metagenome | biome: indoor environment; feature: uncontrolled; material: polymer tiles stone | place: Germany | collected 2014-07-07
GCTAATGATACGAATGCAATTAAGAAAGCGATGATGATTAAAATTAATTTACCTGCACCTAATACAGAATCACCTAAGAACGAGAAGAATGGTTGACGATTGTCATGTTTGATTTCAACAACGTAATCTTCTTCTGGTGTTAATTTAACTGGGTTTAAAATAGTTGCAATAATAATTGCGTTAATAATATTTAATGGAATTGCAGTTAAAACTAACTCACCAGGTACCATTGTTACATAAGCACCAACGATTGAACCTGAAATACAGCTCATTGACATCAATGCAACTGTAAGTACACGTGCTGCATTCATATGACTCACTTGCTCTTTTGACACAGCTAAAGCTTCAGTATTACCTAGAACCATCATCTCTACTGAATAGAATGATTCAAATTTAGGCTGGCCTGTTACTTTACCGATTAACCAACCGAACCATTTAATAATAAATGGTAATACGCCGATATACATTAAAATATCAAATAAAGGTACTACGAATAAAATTGGTAATAATGCTGAAACTGCCATATCCATTTTTCCAGGACCAGGTGCTGTCCAGCTACCGAACGGCATTCCGATACCTACATATGCTGCTTGTAACATCCAGCTAAATGCATCTGCTACAGCTTTTACACCATTACGTCCCCAAGGGAATTGTGTAAAAAACCATGCTAAGAATAAGTTAACAACTAACATAATAACGACTGATTTCCAGTCGATATTTTTCTTGTCACGCGAGAAAACAAATGCGACTAAAATAAAGACAAAGATACCTAAAACATTAAGCAATAAATAAGTATTCATGATTTCCACCTTTTAAATTTTTTATCTTTAAAATTATAGCATGATTAACTCGTAAACAATACAATTATTTTCATTTATTTACGAACATTTTTTCATACTGTTGTCATTATTTTTTCAAATCTCGAATATTAAAAGTTTTGAAAACGTTTTATCAATAATATCATCTGTATTTTATTTTTTATTTTGTCATATTACACTCGATTGTCGAAAAATTATTTTTAAAAGATAATGTATGTCTTTTTCTATTAGGGTATTATGATAAAATGTAGTCATTGAAAACAGAACATAGGAGTTTTATATCATGAAAAATTATAATTTAAAAAGCTTTATTGTAAGCTTTATTCTTTTCTTTTCATTTACAGGATCGATTTCAGCAGCGACACCATCTGAAATTGCAACACAGCAAGGGATGAATATAGCTCCTAAGTATAATCCTAAAGGTACGATTGTTATTGCAGAAAAAAATGGACAGATTCTGTATGGTGATAATATTGATACCAAAGCACCACCCGCTTCTATGTCTAAATTGATGTCTTTATATTTGTTGATGGAAGAAATGGAAAAAAGAAAAATTACTTTTAGTACAAAAGTAACAGTTAACGATAAATATTGGACGATTGCCCGTTTACCGATGTTAAGTAATAACGTCTTTAGAAAAGGTGCCACTTATAAGGTCTCCGATCTTATTCAGCTTGCAGTAACGCCATCAAGTAACGCGGCAACTTATATGTTAGTGAATTTAGTAGAAAAAGACGATTCTGATTTCGTGGATCGTATGAATAAGACAGCAAAAGTACTTGGGATGAAAAATACTCGTTTCTTAAATCCTGTCGGTGCACCAAATAATATGCTTCTTCAATATAAACCAAAGCGTTATCAAGCAGATGGAGATAATTTAACGTCTGCACGCGATTATGCGATTTTAAGTCAGCATTTAGTAAACGAACATCCAGAAATTTTAAAGTTTACTAAAAAAGCGTTCGTTACTGTTAAACCTGGTACTGAAGATGAAGAGTCATTTAAAACTTATAACCATTCTTTAGAAGGGGGAAAATACCCTTTTAAAGGAGCAGACGGATTAAAGACTGGTTCTAGTGATACAGCCGGTTTCAATGTAACAGTTACCGCTAAACAGCAAAACATGCGTGTTATCGCAGTCGTTCTAGGTGTACAACATTGGCTGGATCCTGATGCGGAATACAATAGAAATAAAATGGCTAACGCTGTGATGCAGGATGCATTTAATAAATATGAATATAAAAAGGTTTTAACAAAAGGCGTACATAAATTTAACGGTAAAGAATACTTTGTTCATCAAGATTTATATGACATCGTGAAAAAAGATCAACCCGGAAAATTAATTTTAAAAGATGGTAGCGTTCATTATGATTATGAACGTCAATTTGTATCCAAAGATTATAAATCTGCAAGTGTAAAATACGAAGATTACCAGCAATATAAATTGAAGAAGTTTTGGAATAATCATTATTTATCAATAATGACTGCCTTAATTTCTTCATTTTTATTGGGACTTGGGATATTGATTTACTATTATTGTCCGAAAATTAAGAAGAACTAAGCATGTCGCTTAATTCTTCTTTTTTAATTCTTGTTGTAATAAACGAATAGGTCCATTATAAGCCATCTCATATGCAAATCTTGCAATTTCTTCAGGTGGTTCCTGCATATCTGTTCTCACCCAATGTTTAATGACACCAATTTGTGCGCTCGAAATAAATGAAAAATAATATTTAAAAGGAACTCCCTGTATATAATCTAAATCAATCATGCGTTCAAAGTTTTCTTGAATAATTTTCCGGAACTTGGACTCGAATGTTGTGTTTAAACTTGGATGGAGCATTACTTTAAAGAATAGTTTGTCTTCTTTAAGAATATACATAATTTTTTTAATAAATACTTCCTGAAAGAGATTGTTTTCATGAATAATTTTACTGATGTCCATTGTTTTTTGTAACGTAATAAACCTTCCAATCATTTCATCTTCTATATTTTCAAGAAGTTCATACTTATCAATATAATGTAAATAAAACGTTCCTCGATTAATATCAGCCTGTGTTGCAATGTCATTGACAGTTATATTGTCAAATGGTTTTTCTAACATCAATTCTAATATAGCTGTTCTAATACTTCGTTTTGTTTTTCTAATTCTTCTATCCTCCATAGCTTTCACTCCTTTATGATATTCTTTACTAAATTTCATTAAGTTTCGATAATTATTTTTCAATAAAATGTCTTTTATTAAACAAATAGATATTTTATTGTTGATTAACAATCATATTGTCTTTTTTTGATTATTGTAACGTTTGTTAATCAGATTATAATAAACAATATATTAATTAATCAACAGATTGTTCATTAGGAGGACAGTATTATGAAAATTTTAAAAAACAAATTGATTTATCTAGTACCTTTTATCGCTTTATTCCTCATCGGATTATTATCACTTGCCTTTTCACCTGCATATAATCCCAAACCAAAGGAAATGCCTATCGCAGTTGTTAATTTAGATGAAGGTATTGAAGTTCAGGGGAAAACACAAAATATCGGTGAAACATTTTTAGAGAAACTACAATCAAATAAAAAATTTACTGATACCGTTAAGTTTATAGAGGTTGACTCTGAAAAGGCGTTAGAAAAAGGCTTTAAAGATTTAGAATATTACGGTTCAATAGTCATTCCGAAAACATTTACATATGATGCCACAAGTGCAATGCGTAAAGAAATTCAAACTGCTAAAAAAGCAGAGGGTGCAGTAAAAGCAAAAGCTGCTCAAGCTGAAATGCAGAAAAAAATTGCAAGTGGTGAAATAACACCTGTACAAGCCCAGGAGATTGCTAAACAAATGCAAGCGAAACAAGCTAAAGTGTTAGAAGCAAATAAAGATTTATTGAAACCTATTGAAGTTAAACAAGCTGAATTAAAAGTATCTATCAATCAAGGCGCTTCTCCACAAGGTGCTCAAATAACAGATGGTATCTTAACTAACATGACAACTAAAATAAATAATACTTTAGCACAACAATCTGTTACTCAACTTGATAACGCAAACGTGAAAGTTTCAGCAAAAACAATGAATCAGTTAATGCATCCTGTTAAAGTTGAACACACAGTAATAAATGAAATAAAAGATCATCAAGCAATGGGTAATGCTCCAATGTTATTCTTTACACCAATCTGGTTAGGGTCACTCATTTCTTCAGTGTTATTATACTTTGCGTTTAGAAATTCCAATATTATAGAAAAACGTGATCGTTTCGTCGCATCAATTGTACAAATTGTTGCCGCTTCAGTTGCTGCGATAGTTGGTGGATTCGGTGGTGTTTGGTTCATTACTTCTGTACTTGGATTTAATATGCCAGATACATTTAGCGTAAGTATTTATATCAGCATCGCAATGTTCGGATTTATCATGTTAATATTGGGATTAATGTCTTGGTTAGGTATGCCTGCTATCCCATTATTCATGGTCGTTTTATTCTTTAGTATGCAACTTTTAACTTTACCTAAACAAATGTTACCTAAATTTTATCAAGATTATTTATTTGATTGGAATCCCTTCAGAATATATGGTGACGGAATTAGACAGCTTATTTATTTAGGACATAACTTAGAATTTAATGTACCGATGCAAATGTATTTAGGCTTTGGCATTTTCGGTGTTGTTGCAATTATATTAGCAGCTGTTATTCGTCCACATAAAGGAAAAGAAGCATGACTAAAAGATGCGACTCCAGATTGAGGAGTCGCATCTTTTTTTATGCTACTATCTTTATGAGGTGAACCATTTGAATACTTTTTTATTGTTAGCATTTGCTAGCGTTTATTTAATATTAGCATTGTATCACTATAATCGACCGAATGTATTCATGTTGTGGCTGAGTTATTTACCAACATTATTGCACGAATTCGGACATGCATTGATATGTCAGTTAACTGGAGGAAAAGTAAGCGACATTGTTATCGTGACAAGAAGATCTGAACGACTTGCTACCGGACGTAACGGTTATGCTGTGTCACACACGATATCTGGATGGAATCAATTTGCTACTTTTATCGCAGGTTATTTGTTTCCACCACTATTTTTAATACTTGGAGTATTTTGTTTATCGAGAGCGTGGCAAATCGGTTTTTGGATATTACTAGGATTTGTGTTTCTCTATTATTTTGTAAAAACATCTCGAAAAATATTTCCATTTATCGTGATAATATTGATTACCGGTGGATTTTATATGTATTATCGGTATCCGGATGTTGTTTCAATGTGGATGGTTGGAGATTGGTTCATTTATATCGTGCTAGGCGTTCTATTGGCTGACACGATTCTATCAAGCTATACGATGACTATCATCTATTTCCAGGGGAATACCTCTTGGGATGGTGCAATGTTAAGCCGTTTAACAAGATTGCCAGTTTTGGTTTATTATTTCTTGTTTATGATAGTGCAACTCGGAAGCTGCTGGTACGTTGTGAAAGTCATAGTATTGGGATGATGTGGCTAACTTGCAATTGAAATTTTCGTAAAATTACTATTACAAATGTATAAATTTTACATAAAAAAACATCACTACAAAGTGATGTCTTTTAAAAACTTAATGCGTATAAAATGTGCCAGTAAACTGCATATCATGATAATCACTATAAACGGTACGACAGATGTTTCTCCCATAAGCCCAACGAGTGGTGATAATAATCCACCTACCAGAAACTGCATCAATCCTAAAATTGAAGATGCGCTTCCTGCTCCTTGTTTCTGAACCTGCATCGCAATGGAAAATCCTGTTGTTCCAATCATACTAACCGGTGTAATCAGTAAGAAGAAACTTATCCATAGACACCACATCGGTAAATGTAATATGAGTACGATGCTTGTCGCTATCATTCCAACGAGTTGAATCGTCTGACCTAACTTCAGTATGTTTACTTCACTCATTTTATCTACCAGCTTCGCTGTAATCTGACTAAATATAATCAAACCAACACCATTGAAAGCAAATAGATAACTAAACTGCTGTGCATTCATATGATATATTTTCTGGGTTATAAAAGGTGATCCAGAGATATAACTAAACAAAATACCATAAGTCAAAGCTTGTAACATTAATACCGTTACAAACTGTTTATTGGTGAGTAATTTTTTGAAATCATTTATGATTGATTTCAATGCCCCTTCATTACGCGCTGATTTCGGCAAACTTTCTTTTAGTGTAAAAGAAAGAAAAAACAACAACGCACCATATATCGCTAGTATGATAAACACCGTTTGCCATGTTGACACGCTTAAAATTATTCCTCCGATAACGGGTGCTAGAATTGGTGCTAAACCATTTACAAGCATTAAGACTGCCATAAATTTCGTTAAATCTTTTCCTTTATATAGATCACTTGATATAGCACGGGACAAAACAGCTCCTGCCCCACCAGAAAATCCTTGGATAAATCGGAATAATACGAGCATACCAATACTAGTACTTGTAGCTGCTAATAATGATGATAACGCGTAAACTAACAAAACAACTGCCAGAGGTTTCTTCCTTCCGATAATATCACTGAGTGGCCCCACAAAAATTTGTCCAACGGCAAGGCCAATCATACATGCAGTAAGACTTAATTGTGCATTCGATGCTGTCGTATGCAGTTCATCTGCTACACTTGGTAACGCGGGAAGATACATATCTAGTGAAAGTGGACCGAATGCTGCTAACAGCCCCAATACAATTACTAATATGAATTTATTTTGTTCTTTTCTTACTCCTTGTTCCATAGCACCCTCCGTAATGAAATAATTATTAGTATACATCAATCCATAATGCATATCACTTGTTTAACTTCAATATACGAGGGAAAATGTAAGTACAAGAAAATTTAGAAAGAGGGATATACATGACAGAATCAATTAATAATGTTCATAAAGATCTATTTATCAATGGCGAATGGATAAATACCGCTGATTATAAAGATTTAATTAATCCTGCAACAGGTAAAGTCATCGCTAAAATCGCACAAGCTGATGAGACACAAGTAGAAGATGCAATTCAGGCAGCCTATGATGCTTTTCAACCATGGAAAAGTTTAGAATTAAAAGATCGTACGCAATACTTACACAACATTGCTGATTTACTAGAAGAACATGCTGATCGTCTTGCAGAAATTATGACAATCGAGCAAGGGAAATCAATAAAAGAATCGAAGCTAGAAGTGATTGCTGGCGCTGAGAGTTTTAGATGGAATGCTGAGGAAGCACGTCGTTTGTATGGCGAAACAATACCTGCACCAAATGACCATAAGTATGAAATCGCCTATGAACCAGTAGGTGTCGTTGGTGCGATTACACCTTGGAACTTCCCATCCGGAATGATTACCCGTAAGATTGCACCTGCGCTTGCAGCAGGAAATACTGTTGTGCTTAAACCATCAAGTGACACACCACTTTCAGCTTTAGCAATCTTTGAATTATTTGAACAAGCAGAATTACCTAAAGGTGTTGCCAATATCGTTATGGGTAGCTCAAAAGAAATAGGTGAAGCTATGACTTCATCAAAATTAGTGAAGAAGATAACATTCACAGGTTCTACACCTATTGGTAAAGCGCTCTATGCACAATCAGCTGATACATTAAAAAAAATGTCGCTTGAATTGGGTGGCCATGCACCATTTATCATCAACGCAGATGCAGATATCGATGCAGCGGTAGAAGGATTAATGGCTGCCAAATTCCGTAACAACGGACAAGTTTGTATTGCACCAAATAGAATTTTTGTTCATAAATCTATTAAAGATAATGTATTAAAACAACTTACTGAAAAAGTTGAAGCACTTAAAGTTGGAAATGGTCTTAACGAAGATACGAATGTCGGACCACTTATTCGAGAAGATGCTATCGATAAAATTAAGAAGCAGATTATTAATGCAACTGATAAAGGTGCAACGCTTGTTACAGGTGGCCATCGCTTAACAGGTGATGAATATGATAATGGTTTCTTCTTCCAGCCAACAATTTTAGATAATGTTAATAGAACGATGGATATTTTCTATGAAGAAACATTCGGTCCAGTGATTCCGATCATTACCTTTGATACTTTAGAAGAAGTCATCGAAATGGCTAATGACAGTGAATTTGGGTTAGCAAGTTATGCATATGCTAAAGATAGCAAAACAATACAAACGATAGCCACTTCACTTGAATATGGTATGGTTGGTATAAACGAAGTCGCTATTTCAAATCCAGAAACACCATTTGGCGGCGTAAAGCATTCAGGGTTCGGAAGAGAAAATTCTCACCTTGGTATTAAAGAATACGTTACAGCTAAATTTATTAATACAAAATTTCTTTAATTAAAATGATGGCATTTTGCCATCATTTTTTTATTTACATATTTAATTTATTTTCATATACTTATATAGTTAGTTAGCCTAACTATATAAAGGAGTATATAAGATGTCCAGAGAACTTCAACAGATACACTTATTCGATCATATTCTTGCCATAAGAAAAGCATATGTTGATTATATGAACAAATCATTAAATCAATACGGTCTCTCCTCCGCACAATGGCTTGTACTCAAGATAATCGTGCACAAGCAATCAACGACATTAGTAGAAATCGCCAGGATACGTAATATCGAAAAACCTACCGCAACAAAAATAATTCAGTCTCTTATTAATAATGAATTTATTAAAAGTTCAGTCGGACAAGATAAAAGATTAAGGCTCCTCACCCCTACCGATAAAGGATATACCGTCTATGAAGAAGTCATGATAATGATTACATCTGTTCAGACCACTTATTTAAAGGATATCGATGTTGAAACTTTACAAACTATTAACGATGCACTCTCAACAATTAAAATTACTGAAGATTAGAAAGGATTTGTTATATTTGGAAGAAAAATTATGGACTAAACCATTTATCATGGTCTCTTTAATCAATTTTATATTAATGTTATCGATGTTTTTATTACTTGTAACAATCGGTGGTTATGCTGTAGATGAGTATCATGTTTCAACAAGTACAGCAGGTCTCGTATCTGGTATCTTTATTGTCGGAAGTTTATTCGGAAGGTTTTGGGCAGGTAAAAATATCGATGTTTATGGCCAGAAGAAAGTACTTATTATCGGCGTTATCATCTTTACAATTACTACTGCACTTTACTTCACTTCTTTCAACCTTACTTTATTGCTACTTGTCAGATTCTTAAATGGAATTGGGAATGGTATCGCTTCTACAGCTACAGGGACAATTGCTGCATTTATTACACCGATGAAACGTCGTGGTGAAGGTATCAGTTATTTTAGTATGAGTACTGTTATGGCTACTGCTATCGGACCATTTTTAGGATTATCTTTATTACAAATCATTACGTTCAGACAATTATTCATCTTTTGTTTAGTTCTTGCGATGATAGGCTTACTATTATTGCCACAGGTCACTGTAAATCAAGAAGTGAAACGATTACATTCAAATGCTCCAAGTGGATTCAGTATTAAAGATTACATCGATATAAATGCCATTCCGATTTCTATCGTCGTTCTCATTTGTTGTACAGCGTATTCGAGTGTACTCAGTTTTATTTCTTTCTTCGCCAAAGAGAATAACTTAATTACTGCAGGCAGTTTTTTCTTTTTAACTTATGCAGGCGTTGTATTGGTTTCAAGACCTATTACAGGTAAGTTAATGGATAATAGAGGGACAAATATCGTAATGTATCCAGCATTAGTATCTTATTTCTTAGGATTATTAACACTAAGCTTCACACATTCATCCTGGATGTTAATTTTAAGTGCTGCATTCCTAGGCTTTGGTTATGGTAACTTCCAGTCCATCGCTCAAGCAATCGCAGTAAAAGTTACTGATCACGAAAAGATGGGTCTTGCTACAAGTACTTATTTTATCTTTTTAGACTTTGCACTTGGGTTTGGGCCATACATTCTTGGTATATTTATCCCTATAATTGGTTTACATGGCTTATATGGCTATATGAGCATCTTTGTGATTATAGGCGGCATTGCATATTACATATTACATGGTAGAAAAGCACATTTATATTCTTAATTTTTTCGTATGTCTTTACTATAGTTATAAATTATAGGACAATAATTTATACTATAAAATTTTTGGATGTGAACTAATATGAAAATATTTTTAACGGGCGCAACTGGATTTGTCGGCGCTCAACTAATCGATAATTTACTTTACAATAAAGACTATGAACTTTATGTTCTGTACCGTGATGAACATCGTAAAAATAAACTTATTACAGAAGACAATAAAGACAGATTACATTTTATTAAAGGTGATATTACTGCAGAAGATTTTGGCGTTGATAACGATACGATTTCGCTTCTTCCAGCTATGGATTATTTCTATCATCTAGCGGCACTCGTAAAATTTGATGAAGATTTAAGAGAAGATTTATTTAAGATTAATTATGAAGGTACTCAGCATGCATTAGCATTTGCTGAAAAAATCAATACGAAACATTTCCTATATGTATCCACGGCTTATACTGTGGGTATACTTGAAGATGCAAAAGAAGTATTACATGATATCAACGCTGAAACAAATAATCCATATGAAGAAAGTAAAGTGAAAGCTGAACACTTAGTTGCTGCTTCAAAAATGAAGACGTCTATTTTAAGACCCGCAATTATCATCGGAGATTCAGTTACAGGTGAAGCGGACTCTAAGTTTACAATGTACGGCTTTATGAAAGCATTGAAAGTCTTTAAACGCAAGATGGATCGTAATCCAGAAAGCGATAAGCATACATATAGATTATTTGCAGATAATAACTGTACATCTAACTTAGTTCCAGTGGATTACGTTGTACGTGTTTTGACACGCGCAATACCAAACGCCGAAGATAAGAAAATTTATCATATCACAAACAACGAACCACCCGAAAACTTAGCAATACTAGAAATCATCAAAAAGTATTTAAACTTCAATCAGTTGACTGTTGCACCTACGAGTGAACAATATACGATGAACGACCAGGAAGCTATCCTGAATGGTTATATCGAAGTATTCGAACCTTATTTTAAAAAATCAATTACTTTTGATGAAACAAATACAAAAGCAATGCTTGATAAAACAGGAGAACATACACTGACCCTTACGATAGCACAACTCGACCATATCATAGAAGTATTCTTTAAATCATAAAAAGGATTTGGACAAATGTCCAAATCCTTTTTTCATTTTATTAACATGTTAGTGACTTTATATCACTTTTTTATTTGCATAGTTTTGATAATACTCTTTAAAAGTGATAAACACTTTCTTTTTCTCATCATATAACTTATATCGTATTGATTCTAAGCTTCTCTTTAAAGTAATTGTTGTTGCATGCTGTAAAGGCGGCGTTGCTTCATGTGCTTTCTCTAAGTAATAGTTTGGAATTCTCGGACTTAAGTGATGCACGTGATGGAAACCAATATTTCCTGTTAACCACTGTAACAATTTCGGTAGCTTATAATATGAACTACCTTCAACAGCAGCTTTTACATAATCCCATTCTGAATTTTCTTCAAAATAAGACTCTTCAAAGGTATGCTGAATATAGAACATCCAAATCCCAAGCATTCCTCCGACAAACATTACTGGAATAAATACTGCAGCAAACATTCCGAAACCGAAGAAATAAATAATCGCTCCATATACTACAATGATTGCTATATTATGCAGCCATGTGTTGATCTTTTCTTTTTGCCTTGCATCTTTACGATTAAATCGATTTGAAATAAGCAATAAATAAATCGGACCAATTACAAACATTACAAACGGATTTCGATATATGCGATAAGCAAGTTGCGTCTTCTTATCAGCAGCTTCGTATTCTTCAATTGTCATCATCCAAATATCACCGACACCTTTTTTATCTAAATTCCCACTCGTAGCGTGGTGAATATTATGTTCTCTGCGCCATTGCTGATACGGAAATAA